>Ga0209514_10000397_pt1 | contig 91665 bp, 27 predicted proteins | sample Subgrocontami58m_FD_187452 | JGI IMG/M metagenome (GOLD analysis project Ga0209514, IMG submission 187452) | Subsurface groundwater microbial communities from S. Glens Falls, New York, USA - GMW37 contaminated, 5.8 m (SPAdes) (version 3) | ecosystem: Environmental > Aquatic > Deep subsurface >... | reverse complement strand
GAGCGATTAGAAAATCGCCCGCCCCCGCCGGCTAGAAAGCCCGCGCTACGTAGCGCAGACAATCTTGTCTGCGGGTTGAGGAACTTTCCAGTTCCTCGGTGGAGCTGAGCGATTAGAAAATTGGCGTGTCGAAGCGGAGGGCAAAATCATGAAACTGTTTTCCTTGGTCCGAACTATGGGCTTTTTGATGCTCGGCTCGACAACCCCTGCGTTTGCCCAATTCGAAGGATTCGTCGATCACGGGTTGGTTGGTGTCGGCCGTTTGCCCAGCGACTCCTTCGATGCGCTCGGCCCAAGCATCGACACATTAGGCGGAGTTTTTTCGGGTTTGTTTTTCGACGCAACGACTTGGCGCCGGGAAGGTGATCCCGGCAAAGGCTTCATCTACTCGGGGATCTTGTACGGTTTGGCCGATCGCGGGTTTGGCGATGGCGCCCAAGATTTCCATCCGCGCATTCAAGTCTTCCAAATGTCAGTGAGTCCTTACGCCGGTTCCGGCCCGGTTCCTCAGAATCAAATTACGCTCACGAATATCTCGACTCTCCTTCTCCAGGACGGCACGAACTTGCTCACGGGTTTCGACGCGGACGACGCCAGCATCAGCACAGAACCGCGGTCGAGCCCGAACAGTTTAGGCGCGGGCCGGCGCAGTTTGGATACGGAAGGTTTCGCTCGCACGAGCGACGGTGGGTTTTACATTTGCGATGAGTACGGCCCGTTCATTTATCGGTTCAACAGCAATGGGGTGTTGCAATTCACGCTTGTTCCACCTGCGGCTGTGCTTCCGAAACGAGGAGCATACCCCGGAACGAACGTGTTCACGGGAGCGAGTGCGCCGACGTCGGGCCGTCGCAACAATCGCGGCCTCGAAGGATTGTCGCTTTCGCCCGATGAGAAAAAACTTTTCACCATGCTGCAGAGCCCGTTGATCCAGGACGGGGGCAGCGGCAGTTCCGGCCGGAACACGCGCCTTTTCGTTTTTGATATTGCGCCGGATTCTCCGACGTTCGGAAAGCCAATCGCGGAATACATTTATCAGCTGACTCTGAACGGGAACGCTCAAACAAATCGGAACACGCCAATCAGCGAGGTCATGGCGTTGAATCACGAACAACTCCTCGTGATCGAACGGGACAATTTAGGTTTAGGCTCCGATGACACGGCCAGTCCGATCTACAAAACCGTTGTCCTGGCTGACCTCAGTCGCGCGACCAACATCATCAACACTGGGTATGATCTGGAACGGGGCGCGCCCGGTCAAACGTCACTGCCGGCGGGGACGCTGCCGAGCAACATTGCGCCGGTGGTCCGGACGAATTTCATCAGCCTGATTGACACCAACGAATTGACCAAATTCGGTCTAAACATCAGGACGAACCAGGACGCGAACACGCTATCGGAAAAATGGGAAGGGCTGGCGCTCCTGCCGTTGCATGATCCCGCCGCCCCAAATGACTTTCTGCTGCTAGTGGGCAACGATAACGATTTCAAAGCGGCGAAGGTTTATCACAACGGCGTCGTCGTCGGCACGAATACGGTAACCGTCGACAGCATGCTGCTGGCTTATCACGTCACGCTGCCAAATGTCGGAGCGGCGCCTCCGCCGAACCGGCCGCCTTCAGTCGTGATCACCGGGCCCACCAACGCGACGCTTTCCGCTCCGGCCGCCGCGATTGTCCCAGCGTCGGCCTACGATCAGGATGGTCTGGTGACAAAAGTGGAGTTCTTTCGAGGAGAGACAAAGTTGGGTGAATCGAGTGCGTTCCCATTTTCACTCGCGCTCGCGGACCTCGCTCCCGGGCAATACGAAATCACCGCGGTGGCAACGGATCATCAGGGCGCCACGAACCGCTCGCCTGTAAAAACCATTGTTGTGACGAGCGAGAATTTGCCACCGCTCATCACATTGAGCGGCCCCACCAATGCCGCGCTTTCTGCGCCGGCGGAATTGTTGCTGACAGCCAGCGCGGACGATCCAGACGGGAGCGTGACTAAAGTCGAATTTTTCGACGGGAACGCAAAGCTTGGCGAGGACGTGACGCCGCCGTATCAACTCACGCTCACGAATGTCGCCACTGGCACGCACGAGTACCTGGCGCTGGCCACCGACAACCACGGCGCCACCAATCGTTCCGGCAAGTTTGTTCTGAATGTGACTTCGGAAAATCTGCTGCCGACGGTTTCACTGGAATCGCCGACAAACGGAATCGTTCTGACTGCTCCAATCAATCTCACTCTCGTCGCCAGGGCCGAGGATGCGGACGGCAAGATCGCTAAAATTGAGTTTTATCGAGGGACCACAAAGCTCGGAGAAGACAAAACCGCCCCGTACAGCCTTGTGGTCACGAATCCGCTGGTGGGGAGTTTTGTTTTCAGCGCGGTGGCGATCGACAATCACGGCGCTCAGCAACGATCCAGCGAGGTCAACGTCACCGTGCAACGGGCTGCGTCCGATCCGCTGATCTTGCAGGTTCTGCACGCGAGCGATTTTGAGGTGCGCACGGATTCACTCGATGATCCGATGCGCTTTTCTTCCGTGCTCGCCGCTTTGCGTGCTGAATATCCGACTAACACGATCACGCTTTCCTCGGGCAACAGCTTCATTCCGGGTCCATTTTACAATGCGAGCGCGGAGCGTGGGGCTCCGTTTAACGGCGTCAAAGGACGAGGCGATATCGCGATCATGAACGGCTTTGGAATCCAGGCCGCCGCGCTAGGAAACGACGAATTCGACGAGGGGACCAGTCAACTTCGCGATTTGTTGCTGGCCGACGGAACGGTTGCTTATGCCGGAACGCGGTTCCCATTCCTCAGCGCCAACCTCGATTTTAGCCATGACCTCAATCTGTCGAATCTGGTCACAGCGGATGGACAAGATTGGACGAAGGCGACCAACCGGATCGCACGAAGCTCGATCATCGCTGTGGCGGGGCAGAAAATAGGGGTCATCGGCGCCACGAGTCCGGAGCTGCGTTTTATTTCTTCGCCCGGGCCAAACATCGGAATTGAAACGAATCTGGTTCGTGAAATCCAAACAGCCGTTGACGCGCTCCTCGCGCAAGGCCTCAACAAGATCGTTGTGCTGGCGAACCTCCGTCAGATCACCAATGAGTTTGCGCTGGCCACGCAACTCCGCGACGTGGATTTGATTGTGGCTGGCGGTTCGCAAACATTGCTGGCCAAGCAAACTGAGCGGCTGCGGGAGGGTGACACTCGCCAAGGAGATTACCCAATGGCCTTCACATCGGCATCGGGCGAACCGGTTTATGTGGTGAACACCGCAGGTGAATACCGGTATGTCGGGCGGCTCCTGGTTGCTTTCAATACAAACGGCGTCGCCACCGCTGTCGAATCCAAGAGCGGAGTTTACGCCACCGACGCTCAAGGCGTGCTCGATTCGGGCGGCCTTCTGCCCGAGCCATCGGTCGCGGCCGTTGTCGACACGCTCAGCGCAATTATCGATGCCAAAGACAAAAATCGATTTGGCCGCACCGCCGAGTATCTCAATGGGCTTTATGGTGAAGTCCGAACCGAAGAGACAAACCTCGGGGACTTAACCGCGGACGCGAACTTGGCCCGGGCCAGGCGCGTAGATTCCTCGACCGTTATCTCGATTAAAAATGCCGGCGCCTTGGGCGGATCGATCGGCGCAATGGCACTGCACAACGGAATTCTGCAGCGCCAGCCGCCGCTCGGAAATCCGCATGTCGGAAAATCTGCCGGTGAAATCTCGCAGCTGGATATCGAGGCTGCTCTGAGGTTCAACGATGGCCTAATGCTGCTCACGGTCACAGCCCAGCAATTGCGCGACACGATGGAGTGGGCGATCGCTGGATCCGGCACGCCTGGACAATTTCCGCAAGTGAGCGGGCTCGCGTTCAGCTTTGATCCGAGTCGTGAGCCGATGACGTATCAGCGCGACAGTAACAACGTTCCGAATGGCATTGCGACGCCGGGCGAACGGCTCCGCTCGTTAGTGGTGACTCGGCCTGATCACAGTTCCGATCTGGTGGTGGAGAATGGCAAGCTGATAGGGGACCCAAACCGGCCTTTCCGCCTCGTCACGCTCGATTTTTTGGCGCATGGCGGAGACAGTTACTACGCGTTAACACTCGGCAAAGATCAGCTCGATTTGATCGACACCAACGTGGCGGCGCGAAGTTTTACGACCGATGGCGCCGAACAAAAAGCTCTCGCGGATTACCTGGCGAAGATTGGCAGGTACGATCAGCCTGACCGTGCGGCCATTGAGGACCACCGGCTCCAAAACCTCTCCGTTCGCGCCGACACAGTGCTGGCGCCGGAAATTCTGAAACTCCAGTTCATCGTTTCGCCGCCATTTGCGGACGGTGTCTCGCTGAATTTCACGACGCTTCCAGGAAAGCGTTATCAGGCGGATGTCCGCAATGATTTGAACTCGGCCTGGACAGTGGCCACTCCAGAAATAATCAGCGGCGACGGCACTGTCAAAGCCATCACCATCCCGCAAGGCCTGTTTTACCCGCAGCGTTTCTACCGACTGCGGATGCTTGACTAGCTGAACGCGTAGTCCAGACGTCACGGGCTTGCCTGAAACTTACGTTTTCAGCTACGCGGATATGATGGTGTAACGGCTCATTTCTTCCGAAGCGGCGACAGCCCGAAATGCACGATGATCCAAACCGGCGCCGCGAATAAACAGATCGCAATCACTCTGTCCCAAGTCCAGGGCAGGTAATTGGATTGCATCGGAAAAATGGCGATCATGAAATAATTGGAAAAGCGCGTGTGGCCCAGGATCGATCCGTATTTGGGAAATTTCCGGCGCAGTCCGCAAATGAGCGCGGTCAGGCCGAGGGCAAGGACCGCGAATGCGACGAGCCAGTTCACGGCGGGCAAGTGCTGCCAATCAGTCGGCGCTTTCAAACGCGGGTGTCCGCTGCTCCATTGATAAATCCAATGCGCGGCCGCCCAGATGAAACTGAATCCGGTATTGATTGAGGTTGTGTAGGACGCTTTCTTCGAGGTCAACTCGTTGACGAGCCAGCCAAAATAGAGCGGGACAATTCCCCAGACCAGGTCTGCATATCCAAAGGGCGTCGCGATCAACTCGACAAAAACTCGGCCGTAATGTTCCAGCACGCCTCCTTGTACCAATTCCCTCAACGCTGGCAACCGTCAACGCAGCAGGAACAGCAATTCTCATTATGGGTTTGGAGTGCGGGCTGTGTCGAAGACCAGCCGCAGCAATGCCCGGAATGGGAGTTGCGCTTCAAAATTTCGGACGCAGCCTGGTTTGCAACGTTGCTGCGACTGGCTTTCAGCACAGTCGCGCTCCGCAAAATGAGAATTGCTATAGCTGAAGATGTGAGTCTTCGGGCGAGGCGGTGCAACGCCGGGTCTGAATTCTGACGAGTTCCGCTGCGCCGTCCTGACATCCTTCGGCCCGTCGGTTACATTCCCGGCATGAGCGCAGCCGAGATCATCAAAGAACTTCCGAAACTCTCCGCAGCGGAGCGACGGGCGGTGCTCAACAAACTGCGCGAGCTTTCGGAACAAGACAAAGCCATCCCCGGTTGTAATGCGGCTGCGGACGAACAAGTTGCCGCGTTGGACATCAGGGAAGAGCAAACTGTTACCTATCACTCTGTCGATTTGCACGCTCGCGGAATCAGTGAAGCGCAAGCTGCCGACCTTCGCGCCCGTCTAAAAACTTTCGCCGAAGATTGGGAACGTCCCGAAGCCTCCGTCTATGACAAAGCCCCGGCGCGGTGATGTCGTTCTGGTTCTGTTTCCAAGTTCCGATCTGCGCACCGCCAAGCGCCGCCCCGCCTTCGTTCTCCAGCGCGACGAACTTGGTACGGGTTTGAGCCAAACGATTGTGGCGATGATTTCCAGCGACCCAGCGCGGGCGGGTCATCCGAGCCGTGTTGGCAATTCGGATGGCGGTGGTTTGTGGTCGCCGGTAAATCACATCGCGTTCTGTTCCTCCATGCGACCAACGGCGAGATAATCTGCGTAAAAGACGGGTTCTCTGGCGCGGTTGGAGGTGCAGTGACGGCTTCGGCGCCCCAGCAGGCCGGCAGCCACGGTTATCTCGCCAGCGACCCAGACCTGGATGCTATCTTCATCGCAAGCGGCTACGGCGTGAAGGCGGGGGTGAAACTCGATGAGGTGCGCTCAATTGATGTGGCTCCGACCATTGCGAACTTGCTAATTTGGTTTAACTGGAGTTTCCGCTTGGCCTTCGCGTAGCTGAAGACGTGAGTCTTCAGGCGTGGTGGTGCAACGCCAAGTCTGAACTGACGAGTTCAGCTACGCGATCGTCACGGTTCGAAGACACGAACGCGGTAAAATTTTGCGCCGCTATTAATTCGGTCTTCGATGGTCGCCGGCCGATCCTGATTGCTGAAGAACGGTTCGTTCCCGATTGCATCGACTGCCATCCATGAGTTCCGGTCGTTCGGCGTGCTCGTGGACTGAAGCTCGAAACCTCGCCGAGCGAGCTGCGGAAAGCTGACCACAATCCGATCGCCGAGCGATCGAGCTTGAATTTTCCACGGATCCGAACCCGACACCGGATTCCCGCGAGTGAGATACTCGAGATAATTGGGAGATCCATCCCGATCCGGGTCTGCCATGGGGGAAGCCGCGGACGCATTCACATCGCCGAAGTAGCGGATTTGCCAATCACTGAACGCCTCGTAGGCGGGCAGCTCGTTTTGAATCCAATCGTGCAGGAGATTGATTCCTTCGCTATTCAGCTCGTGCGTCGCTAACGGCGGCATATGACCGACGCCTAAATCGCGGATCCGCGCGAGCAGCATCGAATGATCGGGATCGCCCGGCTTAACGACGCGATTGGCGGAGTCGCCGCCATTATTGAGCAGAGGCCCGTTGATAATTCCCGAAGCGGAAAGGGGCGTTGAGAAGCGCGCGTCCCAAACGCCCTGAGCCGAGCCGCCGGGCTGGTGGCATTGGGCGCAATTGGCAGCGAGATACGACCGGGCGCGGAATTCCAAGCTGGCGTCGTTGCGATCGGCCGGAGCGAGCGAGCGAAGCGTGTGGAGATTTGCGGCCGGCCGATCGAAGAAGCCGCCGCCGTTCATAGCCGCGATTTGATTTCCCGCGCCGCTCGGATAATTAAAACTCCGATTGAGCTGGGCGGTGTTGAAACCAAGGGCGTATCCGGCCGCGGGAGTGTGGCAAACCAAGCATTCGCTGCGCGAGGGATAATGCCAGGTTTGGGAACGCGTCTGGCCATTGTCATTAATTTGAAAGGTTTCTTCGAGGCCAGCGGACGGAACGAGGGTGGCGTTTTGCTGCGAATCATCCCAGCGGTAAGTCACGCCGTAAACGCCTGTTTGGTTTTTTATCAGCAGGCGAGTTTCGATGCGGCGGCGCGAAGTAGGATCGCCCTTTCGCATTTCGAGCTCGAAATGTTTGACCCAGACCGTTCCTGCTGGGAAGGACCAGTTGCTGTCGGGGCTGAAGCCGATCGTTTGTCCTGCGGGCACAAAAAACCAACGCTGTTTGTCGCTGCCATCGGACCAGAACGAGACGTTGACGTCATACGGAACAACGCCTGGCGCGGGCACAAGATGAGCCGTATCTTGAAACGCCCCTGTTTCAGAGAGTGTATTCGGGAGCGGAGCGCCGCCATTGGCAACGTCAAGCACGAGACGTTTCACTTTCCCCTGGTCATGATTAACGAGAAGCACGTCACCGTTGCGCGGATCCAAACCGAGCCCAGCGATGCCGGTTTCGGAAGCCAACCACTGCTTGGGACTCGCGGTCGCGCCGTCATAATGGGTCGCCCAAATATTCCCGCTGGTGTAATCGGCGAAAATGTAAGCTCCGTCGAGCGACCCGAGTTGGCTCCCCCGATAAACTACCCCGCCAATGACGCAGTCGCCGAGATCTTGCGAATAGCCATGTCCGTATTCGACGATCGGCGGGATAAAGCTCGAGCCTGGCGGAGGGTCTCCTCTAAACCCGGCGTGAGTGCCTTCGAGGTAAGCCCAGCCGTAATTGCCGCCTTTCGTGATGGCATCGATTTCTTCCGAGGTATGCTGTCCCACGTCACCGCAATAAAGAAACCCCGTGACCGGATCCATCCAGATTCGCCAGGGATTGCGCAGGCCGACGGCATAGAACTCGGTGCGAACGCGGGACACGTCGAGGGGACTGCCCATAAATGCAGTGACGCCCAAATATGGATTGTCGGATGGGATGGCATAATTCCCCGTGCTGCCAGGATGATAATTCGGCGGCAAACTGCCGGGACGCTTATCCACATCGATCCGCAATATTCCCGAAAAGAAATCTTTATCGAGGCGCTGGCTGTTTTGATACATGTCATTCGGATCGCCTTCATCGCCGCACGCGACGTATAGATATCCGTCCGGCCCAAATGTCAGGTCGTTCCAATTGTGACCGTAGCCTTGATCGTACTGGTTGATCAGCGCGAGCTCGCTCGATGGCGGGGAGAAATTCGGGTTATCCCCGGAAGTTTGGAACCGAGAGAGCCGATTGTGATCGCCGACGCCCATGGCGCTGCGCGTGCTGATCGTGGTCGTGACGTAGAAATAGCGGTTCTGCGAATAGTTTGGATGGAACGCGATGCTCGAGAGCCCTTCCGAGCCTGATTTTTCGTAATCGGATTTAATGCGGTCGGAGATATCGAGGAAAACGGTCCTGGCCGGATTCGAAAGGTCCGGGATGACGATGATTCGCCCGGCGCGCTCGATGACGAAGAGGCGGTTATTCTCGCCCGGCGCACTGGCCACGTAAACGGGGCGATCGAAGGTCAGGCCGGGCAGTGCGTCTTCTAGCGCATACCGAACCTCATTGGGTTGAGCGGCTCCTGGACTGAGCGGCATGTTCAGGCTTCCGGTGTTCGCGCGTTTCAACAAGCCGGTCTGTGCGTGGATTTCAGGAAGCGCGGAGGTGAAAGCCAAGGCGCAAACGACACAAAACCAAAGGGAGGCAGACAAGATTCGCGTCATTGGGAACACCCGTTTTCGGCTAAGGATTGCTCGCCTGAGCTGTTTTTGGCCCGGCGGATGAAAGGGCAAATAGCCACATCGGACGTTATAAAAACGTTCCAAGGCTGCACAGAGAACCTCCACTGTTGTCAATCGCCAGAAGCGTCTTCTGGAAGCGGCGGCATCTCGTTTTCGGTCACGAAGTTTTCAGCTGAGGCGGGAGAGATGGAATACACGCAATCGGGCGAGGAGATGGAGCGCGGAAGATCTTGTTCCACTGCACGAGCCAGTCCTGTGCTGTCAGCCGGAGTGTCCGGGCGATCAGGGCGGATCGATGATTGTCGACCGAAGCGGAGCGAGCGCGGCCACGGCTTCGCGGCGAGCTTCATTTTCGTTTCCAGCGATATTGGTTTGACGAAGACACTTTTCACAAACATGCGAACAGTCTAGTGATGCGACGCAGATGCTTACAATCGGGGACTGGCACAGTTCTTCGAACGGGCAATGACTTAAAAAAAGATCAGCGAAACCCCGATTTACAGAGCCATATGATCTCTCCAAACTGCCATGACCGAGAACTATGGAAACCAGCCGCAGTTCGAAAACGCTGGCCGCCCCAATTGCGATTTTAGGAGTCCCTTTCGACAACGTCACCACCGCCGAAACGGTAGAGTTGATCGAGCAGATGGCGGCGTCTGGGCGGACGCATTACCTGGCCACCGCGAACATCGATTTCCTGGTGCAGGCGCTGCACGATACCGAATTGCGCCGGATTCTTTTCGAGGCGCATCTGGTCCTGTGCGACGGAACGCCGCTCCTCTGGGCTTCGAAACTTCTTGGCAACCCATTGCCCGAACGCGTCGCTGGATCGGATTTGGTGCCGCTCCTGATCCACGTCGCCGCGGAAAAAGGTTATCGCGTCTTCTTTCTCGGCGGCACTCCCGAAGCCACCTCCGCCGCGGTCAACCGCCTCGAGGCAAAATATCCCGACCTCCAAATCGCCGGATGCTATTCGCCGCCTTACATGCACCTCCTGGAAATGGACCACGATGAGATCAACCGCCGAATTCGCTCGGCCAAACCCGACTTTCTGTTCGTCTCGTTTGGCTGCCCCAAACAAGAGAAATGGATCGCGATGCACTATCGTTCCCTCGGCGTGCCGGTTTCCGTCGGGGTTGGGGGAACAATCGATTTCCTGGCCGGACGTTTGGCCCGAGCGCCGCGTTGGATGCAGCGAACTGGCACCGAGTGGATTTTCCGAATGTGGCAAGAACCGCGGCGCTTGGTGAAGCGGTACCTGCGGGACATTTATTCCTTCGGCTGGCCTTTCCTCGTGCAGTATTGGAATTTGCAGGCGCGGCGGCGCCGCGGGTCCGCCTCCTCTGCTGCGGCCTCGCACTCGATCGAAGAATCCTGGCAGGAAATCGATATTCCAGAGCGACTCGACATGGAAGTTGTCCACAAAAATGCGGCGTTATGGGAACAGGCGCTCGCCACTCACCGCCATTGCTTCCTGCAATTGAGCACAGTGCGATTCATCGACAGCACCGGCGTCGGGCTGCTGATTCGCCTGCACAAGCGGGCCCGGCTTTCGGGCAAAGATCTCGTGCTGATTGCGCCAAGCGAATCGGTCCAGCGCGCCCTCGAAGCGATGCGGTTGCTCGACTTTTTCAAGATCGAGCCGGATTTCGAGCAAGCGAAAAAGCGAGTTGAACTCGAACGCGTGTTGCAGCCCGCCTTCGTGCGGACGAGCGAGGGCATCGAACCCATTTTGGTTTGGCAAAACGAAGTCACCGCCGCGAACGCGCCGCAGGTTTGGGAAATAACGGAGCGCCTGCTCAATTCGAAAGGCCACTCGCTGCAGCGTATCGTCATTGATCTTACCCAGCTTCGATTTATCGACAGCACCGGCTTGGGAATCATGGTCCGCGCGAAAAAATTGGCCAAGCAACGCGGCCTTGCCATTCATTTTGTCGGAGTGAAAGAGGCGGTGCGAAACGTTCTGCGAATCTCCAAACTCGAAGCGTATCTCCTCGGTGATTGACAATGAAAGTCGGGATTTCCACCTCCGTCATTCAACGCGGCAAGACCGGCATCGCTCGGCATTTGTTTTCTCTTCTGCCTGCCATGGTCGCGGCCTCGGCTCGGGACGAGCTATCGCTTTTCGTGCTCGAGGAAGATTTGCCGCTGTTCGATTTCCTGGGATCGAGCGTTCGATTGGTCGCTGTGCCCGAGCGCTTTCGCAGCCCAGTCAGAAACATTTTCTGGCATCAAACCGCAGGCGTGCGCTGGGCCAAAAAGCTCGGCTTGGATGTCCTCCACGTCCCAAGCTACCGCAGAATGCTCTGGCCAAAACCATGCGCTTTGGTGGCAACCATTCACGATCTCGCGCCCTACCACGTTTCCAAGAAGTACGATTGGAAACGGATGCTCTACGCGCGCGTCGTCGTGCGACGGCTTGCTCGCCGGCAAGATCGGATTATCGCGGTGAGCCAGAATACGATTCGCGACATCCTGCAATTTTTTGAGCTCCCGCCCGGACGCCTGCAGTTGGTTTATAACGGCATCGAACACGAACGCTTTTTTCCGGCTGACGAACAAACCGCGGCCGCCGCGGTCGAACGCCGGTTTGGGCTGAAGCAGCCCTACTTTTTGTATGTGGCGCGCCTCGAGCACCCAGGCAAAAACCACGTGCGGCTGATTGAAGCGTTCAATCGGCTGAAATCACGCACGCATGCCGCTTGGAAGCTCGCCATTGGCGGAAGCGATTGGCACGGCGCTGAAGTGATTCACGAAGCTGCCCGGCGATCTCCTTACGCCGGCGACATTCGTTTTCTTGGATTCGTCGCCGAAGCGGAATTGCCGAATTTATATCGCGCGGCGGGAGTGTTTGTTTATCCCTCGCTTTACGAAGGGTTCGGTTTGCCGCCGTTGGAAGCCATGGCCTGCGGTTGCCCAGTGGTGTCGTCGGCCAATGGCTCGCTGGGCGAAGTGCTCGGGAAGGCCGCTGCCATCATCGATCCGGAAAACGTCGAAAACATCGCGGAACAATTGACACGCGTGGCGACGGATGCTGGACTGAGAGGCCGATTGCGCCAGGCAGGGTTCGGACAAGCAGGGTGTTTCTCGTGGGAGAAGGCCGCGCAGGAAACGCTCGCGGTTTATCAAGATGCCTGCCGTCTGGGCAGATCTCCTTCAGGATTGTATGCCAGCGCCAGAGCACAGCAGCCCACCTAACCCCAAAGGAACCTGGCAGTTCCTGATCGCGCTCGCCATCGTGCTGGTTGGCGTTGTATTTGGAACCCTCCTGACGATGCGTTTTGAAAACCGTCGCTGGCATGGACACGGACCGCCGCTCGGCCATGAAGTGCCAGCAAATCGGGCGACTACCCCGCCCGCTACGAACAGCGCGACCACCCAAGCAGTGCAACAGTCCACGCCTTGATAGCGCACGTGAAAAGAACCAGGCAACAAAAGTCATCACCCAAAGAACGCCCGGATGACGCCGCGGCTCGGCAGCGGTTGGTTGAACTGCGTCAATCGTTGTTGAAGCTGCACAAAACGCTCATTGAATCGGATCGAATTGGTTATGAACGAACCTTTGGCTCCGTTTCATCCGCGGGGAATTTTCTGCAACTCCTCCTGCAGGATCCATGGTTCGCCTGGCTGCGGCCGCTTTCGCAGCTCATCGTCCTGATGGACGAAACACTCGACGGGGACGAACCGATTACTCGGGAAGTGGCCGATACGTTTGCGAAGAATACGCGGACGTTGCTCACCCCGGCCGATGCCCACGAGCCGTTCGCGCAACATTATCTCGAAGCACTCCAGCGCGATCCCGACGTCGTGCTGGCGCATTCGGAAACCGTGAAGTTGTACCGCGGGTGAGCTCGGGCCTGCTCACGTTCCATCATCCGGAACGCAACGTTCACGCCGCCTGCGTTCCCACGACAGCCTGAAGCCGGGGATAGTCAGGCGAGGAGCTCGGCCACAACATTGGACGGTTGCTTGTCCGTGAGGCTGAGTTGCTGGCCGTTCCGTTGGTAAGTCAGTTTTTCGTGGTCGAATCCAAAAAGGCGCAAGAGCGTTGCGTGGTAATCATGATGGGTGACCACGCCTTCGACCGCATGGTGCCCCCATTCATCGGTCGCGCCATGAACGTAGCCTCCTTTAAAGCCGCCTCCCGTGAGCCACATGCTGAACCCGTAAGTATTATGATCGCGCCCAACTTTTTCGCGGCCGCTGTCATTTTGCAGGACGGGCAGCCGCCCCATTTCACCGCCCCAATGCACGACTGTCGTATCGAGCAGCCCGAGCGCTTTCAAATCTTTCACCAGCGCCGCAGCCGGTTTGTCGACCGCTCGGCAGGAGTTCGGGAGCGCTTTGATTAAGCCGCCGTGGTGATCCCAAGATTGGCCGACATTCAGCACCTGCACGAAGCGCACGCCGCGTTGAACCAGGCGCCGCGCAATCAAACAACGCGTGCCGTAATCGCGCGTGGCTTCTTCGTCGATCCCATACAATTTCTTGGTCGCGTCCGATTCATTCGAGATGTCGAGCGCTTCTTTCGCCGAGACCTGCATGCGGGCGGCGAGTTCGTAGCTGGCGATGCGCGCTTCCAAATCGAGTTCACCCGGATGCTGCGCGAAATGTTCCCGATTGATCGATTGGATGAAATCCAACTGCCTGGCTTGAGCAGGGCCGAGCAAATGATCCGCCGGATCGAGATTGAGAATGCGCGGCTCGGTTGGCCGGACTTGGGTCCCTTGGAACACCGCGGGAAGCCAGCCGCTGGTCCAATGCTGATTGGCAAACTGCGGCAACCCGCGGGGATCCGTCATGGCAAGGTAGGCCGGCAGATCGCGAGTCTCCGATCCGAGCGCGTAACAGAGCCAGCTGCCGAGAGAGGGCCGCCCTCCGCGAAAGCTGCCGCTGTTCAATGCGTAAAGGGATTGCAGGTGATTGTTCACCCCCGTCTTCATCGAACGAACCAGCGTGATCTCATCCGCGATGGTGGCCAGGTTTGGCAGCAGTTCGGAGAGTTCCATGCCGCACTGTCCATGGCGGGCAAATTTGAACGGGCTGGCGAACACCTTCGACGAAGCCTCCGCCGCGTTGTCGTATTTGATGTCGCCCGGGAATGGCTTCCCATCGTATTTGGCCATGCCAGGCTTCGGATCAAACAAATCAATTTGGCTCGGCCCGCCCATCATGAAGAGTGAAATCATCGCGCGGGCGCGCGGCACGAGCGGCGGCGTCTTGGGCGTGAGATCGAATTTCTGCGGGCCGATCGGTGGTTGGATCGGCGCGGCGAGCAAACCTTCTTCGCGGAGCAACCAGGCGAGCGCCAGCGAACTGAGGTTGAACGAGCCGGCTTTGATGAAATGACGCCGGGAGCAAAACGAGTTGATTGGTTTAATCGACATAAAGAAATCGGTTGGCGCTGACGAGCGCCTGGCAAAAGCTGGCCAGCGCGAGAATTTCAGGTTTCCGTTCAGCCTCCGCGGTTTTGTCCTTCTTGGGCGGAAGGGTGGCGAGGCGGGCGCGAATTTGCTCCGTTTGCTCCGCCAAATAGATCAACGAGCGGCTGACCTCCTCTTCTTTGGGAACAGCCCCATAAACGAGCCGCCACGCGCGCGCGATTTGACCTCGGGCGTTCCCTGGAAATTCCGCGAGCAACCGCTCCGCGAAGTAATGGGACTGTGCGGCGACAAAGCTGTCGTTCAGCATCGTGAGCGATTGCGGCGCGACCGTGCTGACCGTGCGCAGTTCGCAATTCGGCGTCATGATTGGCGCATCGAACGCATCCAGCATCGTCAAGGGCAGGGACCGCCGGACCTGGACGTAGATGCTGCGCCGGAAAGCGCGTTCGCCGATTGGATCCACCAGAACTGGATCGCCATTGCCGTTGTTTTTTTGTTGCCCGGTGACAACGCGTCCGGCTTCGTCGCGGGCGATCGGCACTGGCGGCCCGAAATGTTCGCTGTTGAGTTTGCCGCTGACCGCGAGCATGGCGTCGCGGAGAGTTTCCGCGTCGAACCGTTGGATTTTCATCCGGCCGTAAAATCGGTTGTCCGGATCCACCCGAGCGGCGGTTTCGTTATTGGCGGATTGGCGGTAAACGGTCGAGGTCATGATGAGCTTGTGCAGCGGCTTGAGCTTCCAACCGTTCGCCATGAACTCGCTCGCGAGCCAATCGAGCAGTTCAGGGTGAGCCGGCCGATCGCCTTGCTGGCCGAAATCACTCGGAGTGTTGACCAGGCCGCGACCGAAATGATGCAGCCAAAAACGGTTCACGAGCACGCGTGCAACCAGCGGATGACGGCCGCTCGTCAGCCAGCGCGCATAGGCCAGCCGGCGGCCGGAAGATTGCAGGCCGGAAGTTTGGCCGCCGAAAACAAAGTTCGTCGAAGTCCAGCCAGCAAACGCCGGGCGCAGAATCTCGAGCTCGGACGGTTCAACCTTCTGCTTCGGCTGCTCTGGATCGCCCCGGTGAAACAGAAACGTGTCCGGGGCTGGGCCGCTCGGTTCAGTCAGGGCATGGATGAATGGCTCGGGCGGCTTCGTCCCGCGCAATTTGGCGGCTTCCGCTTGTTTCGCCAAAACCTTCTTGTTCGCCTCCGGGTCGTACAGATCCAGCGCTCCTTGCACGTCCGCGCTCGGATGTTTCTTGAGCAGCGCGGTCTGTTCGGCGGTGCGTTTCGGCCGGGGCGTGTTCCGTGCGGCTTTGACGGGCTCGCGAATTTCGTCCGGCAGTTTGGCCAACTCTTTTTGAAAGACTTTTTCCAAAAAATCCTTGCGCATTTCATTCGCCGCGTCGTCAATTTTCCGCGCCTCCGCTTCGATGGCATCGGCTTTTTTGCGGTCGTCGATGCCGTAGAGAGAAACGAGCCGTTGACTTGGAGCGCGCCAATTTTTCCAATTGAGCGCCGGCTCGAAGATGGCCCGCGTGCGGTAGTAATCGGCCTGGGAAATCGGTTCGTAACGATGGTCGTGGCATTGGGCGCAGCCGACCGTAAGCCCGAGCAGCGAGGACGAAACGATCTTGATGGTCTCGGCCACCACCTGATTGCGGGCGGTGGTTTGCTCCGTGACCTCATCGCCCGTTCCATCCGGAGCCATGCGAAGAAATCCGGTGGCAGCGAGCAGTTCCTGGACGCGGGGATCAGCCGCTTTCGTCACCGCGTCGGCTTGGGTGACGCCGGCCAGTTCGTCTCCTGCCAGCTGTTCGACAATGAATTCGTTCCACGGTTTGTCAGCCGCCATCGACCGGATTACGTAATCCCGATATCGCCATGCGTCCGGGCGGACGCTGTCGGCCTCGGCATAACCATTCGAATCCGCGTAGCCCGCGACATCGAGCCAATGGCGGGCCCAGCGTTCGCCGTAAGCCGGCGATTCGAGCAAACGATCGATGAGCCGTTCGTAAGCGTCCGGCGCGTTGTTGCTCAAGAAGCGGTCGACTTCTTCCGGCGTGGGCGGCAAACCCAACAAATCGAAATAGGCACGCCGGATCAGGGTCAGTTTGTCGGCAGCCGGGGCGAACTGAAGGTTTTGTTGGCGCAATCTTTCAAGCACGAAGGCATCGATCGGCGTGCGGATGCCGTCTGCATTCGACGGTTTTGGAATGGCCGGCCGGTGGATTGGCTGAAAGGACCAGAACTGGCGTTCCTGATCGGTGATGTAAAAGCCGTGACGCAGATCAGTTGGTTCCGCGCTGGCGGTGGGCGCGCCCGCTTTGATCCATTCGACGATCGTGCTGATCTCTTTTGCGGTCAGCTTTTTCTCGCCCTTGGGCATTTCGCCCGACTGCGTCAGTTTCGCCATCAAACTGTTTTCCGGCTGGCCAGGGATCATGACGCGGCCATTGTCGGTCGATGTCTCCGCCATGAACCGGCGCAAGCGGAGATCCACTTTGCCTTTCAGTTCGTCGCCCTCACCGTGGCACGGAAAGCAATGCGCCTTCAGAATCGGCCGCACGTCAGATTCGAAAACCACCGGAGCTGCGGCGCGAATGTTGAAAAGAACCGCACCCGTGCAAAGGAAAACCATCAGAGAGTGCGGGATCGGGCTTGGCATCGGGAAAAATTTAAACAATTCGTCCGCACAAATCAATCTTCCCGGGCTCGATGGCGCGAGCTTGTTTGGAGGTTCCCGCAGGAGCAGTTCCATAGACCGTTGGGCGGTTGACAAGCGTCAACGCTTCATCGATCGAGCTCAGTCTTAATGAGGGCGAACGTTGTACGTTTTATGGCTGAACTTAACCTGCTCCATGATGCCGTCGTCAGCGGTGATGCGAAAGGCGCGCGCGCCCTAACCGAAAAAGCGCTGGCCACCGGGACTGATCCTCTGACGCTTGTGAATAAATATTTGGCCCCCGCCATGGATGAAGTGGGCCGCCGCTTTCAAGCGAATGAATACTTTGTCCCCGAGTTGCTGTTGTCCGCGCGCGCCATGAAGGCCGCTCTCGAGTTAATCCGTCCGCTTCTGGCCGCCCGCGGCGATGAGCCGATCGGCCGGGTTGTGATCGGAACGGTCAAAGGCGACTTGCACGACATCGGCAAGAATCTTGTTGCCTCGATGCTTGAAGGCGGCGGGTTCGAAGTGATTGATCTCGGCGTCAATGTCACGCCGGAAGCGTTCGTCGCCAAAGTCAAAGAAACCAAAGCCAAGATTGTCGCGCTCTCGGCGCTGCTCACGACAACGATGCCTTCGATGAAGACCACCATTGACGCGCTGACAGAATCGGGAATCCGCCAGCAAGTGAAAGTGTTGATCGGCGGAGCGCCCATTACCCAAGCGTATGCCAAGGCGATCGGCGCCGATGGCTTTACGGAGAATGCAGCCGAAGCTGTCGCGATGGCCAAGCGGGTGATCGCCCCGGCTTGAATCAAGACGGCACAAAGGAGAGGAAAAATTGGCGGATGGTTCGCCATTTTCATTCACTGTTTGGAGCTGCGGTGTTGATTTTCGCGATCTGCACTAATGCGGCGGCTGAGGATGCCGGACGATTTCAGTGGTTCACAGTTCCGATCGAGGTTCGCGGCTTGCCTCGAGGGGCCGAGTTTCAAGTCGTCTCAGTTCGCGTGGATTTTACAGCTTGGCTGGCCGAACTGCAGTTCAAGGGGTTGATCGACGAGAGAGCAGTTCGCCTGGCGGCGATCGCGCCCGATGGCTCGAAAACATTTCAGTCCGTTCAATTCTTGCCCGATCCTCAGCCCCGAGCGAAACAGCGCGAGTTGCTGCCTGGCACAGGCAATAATGTCAGTTACCTCGCCGAGTACGGGCCGGGCGTTGCGCCGTCGCATTTGGCCCAAGCCGGCGAACTGGCCTGGATTGTTCGCCCCCCAAAAAGCAATGATGTCGGATCGGGCGGACTGAGTGGAGCGCACAGGTTCGAGCTCGAATTCGGTTCGCCGCTCGATGGCTCACTCGTTCAAGTTCCATTTCCGCCTCAGAATGTCCGCGGGTTCGATCCCGCCGCGAAAGCCACGGCGGTCGCGGACTTCCCGCGCGTGCAGATTCACCCGCAGTGGGCCTTTGACCGGCAGATCGAAGTCGAGGACCTTGGGAAGCTTGTTTTCGGTTACCACCTGGGGCCTGACCTGCGGGATGCCGCTCCGAGTCTGCGGAGGCCATTTTTTTATCCGCTCATCGGTCCTGACGGCGTGCCATTGACTGAATTTGGAAAGCCGCACGACCCGACTGGCAGCCATGCGCATCATTATTCGCTTTGGGTCGCGCATGCCCTCGTCAACGGGAAAGACTTCTGGTCCGAGAAAGGTGGAACGATCGCGCATGAAAACTTCGAGCTCATGGAAGATGGGCCGGTATTTTCCAGAATCATCGAGCGCAACCGATGGCGGGATGGTGGGAAAGATCTGTTGCGTGAACGGCGAACGATCACGGTTTTTCAATCGCAAGAACCGTTTCGATTAATCGAAATCGAAATCGAGCTGACCCCTGCCTCGAGCACTGCAGTGACTTTTGGAAAGACGAGTTTTGGTTTTTTGGCCGCGCGCGTGGCTCAATCGATGACGGTGTTTGACGGCGGCGGCGAAATTGTGAACGCGAATGGAAAACGTAACGAGCAGCAAGCCCATTTGCAGCGGGCAGCATGGCTCGATCAATCCGGTCCCATCGCGCCGGGAAAATGGGGTGGGGTGGCGCTATTCGATTCGCCCGCGAATCCGAACTTTCCGACGGTCTGGCATTGCCGGAATGACGGCTGGGCCGGCGCGTCGTTCAACGCCGAACAAGAATCAACGCTGCGGCCAGGGGAAACCCTGCGGCTGCGCTACGGGATCTTATTGCACAGCGGAAACGCAAGCGTGGTCCAGCGGCGGTATGCTGAGTTCAGCGCGCGTCCTGAAGTTGCCTTTGAGAAGCCGCGGAAGAAATAAACGATTTCAATTATGAACAGTCCACCCTCACAGCAAATTGGATTTTGTCCAGCGCGCTTCGCCTGCGGGACATTGTTCTTGCCGCGCAGGATGAATCCCGCTAGAGGTTACGCATCTTCTAAAGGATTATATGCGAAGGAAAACTGCTGCCACACTTTTTGCGTTTGCTCCGCTGTTTCTCCTGGTCTTTGCCCTGACCGGTTGTGAGTCGGTGAAAGTTTACTCGCTGAACTCCTATCAAGGTTTGCTTCCACTGACAGACATGCGGGTTTTGTCCGAGACGGAACAAATGCCTTGAGCGAAAGCTCCATTCAAATCATCGGTTGAGGCCGGCTGAACCGCGCCGTCAAAACTCGATCGGCCGACTCGACACACGCGAGACAATCCTGACAGAAGTTCTCACCAGTTTCGCGATCCATAAAAACCAGCAGCGCGGTGTCCTCGCACACCGAGCATGTGCCTAGCCGGGGATCGATCTTGCAAATCGAAGGATGCGGCCTCTTCACCGGTTCTTTTCGAATCAGCCGTTTCAGCAAGTCTCCAAACGGATGCAGCCCCATATGCCTGGTCCTTCTTACGGGATGAATATAACCGCAATTTTCCGCGGCCGAATCAGGACGAAGCCCCGAATTCACCTTGCGAGGAGACCTGATGCCCGATTGCCAAAAAGGCGGAAAGCACGGTTTTTAATTTAGGGCACGGTGGCATTTTGCCAGGGTCGTTTCGACGGATGCAGTTCGAGCCATTCACGGCGAAACTCAATTGAATTGCGCCCGGCGCAAAGCGCAATCGCGAAGATGCCCCCCAACTCAAGAACCGCATTGACGGTCACTCCGCCGAACCTGAGCCCGAGTAATTGATCGATGTGGTGGAAGGAGGCCGCTCGAATCATGATGAAGCAGCCCAGGAAAATGGCGCCGGCCAAGGCCAGCCATTGACGGCGAAATGCGCCGCGGCTGAGCCAACCCAAAACGGCTACGATGCATAAACCCGCCACGAGCACGGAGCCGATAAACACGACCTGGACGATTTGGCGGTGATCGTACCAGGTTTGAGCCCGCGCAACTTTTCGCCCGATGTTCGTCATCCAAGTCTGCAAATCGAGCTGCTTGTTGATCCCAAGAAAAACCATGAAGCACGTCAGCAGAAACCAAAAAATCGCCGCCGCTCGAATCACGGCGGGCGGGCGGGTTCGCCGTGCATACACGGTCGCTTTCCAGCACAAGAACGCGGCCACGAAATAAGCGAAGACGGTAAACCACCCAATGAACGTTGGGTCTCCGATAATTGGATACCAATCCTCTCCGATAACCAGAGCGAGCATAATTTGGGGGCAACGCCTCCCGAACAAAATACTCGCAGGCTGACGACGCGCAACTGATCCGTGCGACCGTGCGACCGTGCGACTGTGGGACCGTGCGACCGTGCGACCGTGCGACCGCGCGACCGTGCGACCGTGCGACGGTCGCACCGTCCCACCGTCCTACCGTCCTACCGACTCTTCTTCAGCACATCCGCGATTTTTACGGGGCAGCCTCCTTGCCGTTTGCTTTCGTCCGCGGCTTCCATGAACGCGAACATCTCGAGCGTTTCCTCGGGCGGCACGGGCGAGATTCCAGTGCGGAAGAATTTGATAATCTCACGCACCAACGGAGCGTAATCGCCTTCGCCTTTCTGGTAAGCCACCCTTTTCGTGCCGAAGACAATCACTTGGTGGGGGGTGGCAGCCTCGCGCAAGCCCCGCAGCGTGCCGACGCGCCCGTTCGACCAGATGCCGGTAATCACATCGGTGTCGGGCGTGGCCGTTCGAACCACCGATTCGCAGCCTGTTCCGAGAATCGTATAGAGCGCCTCAGTTGGGTGAATGCCGTACCAGAACATGTCCGGGTGATGCTCTTCCAAATGAGCTGGCCCGAACGAAATCGCCCCGCGAATTTCGCCCACGTCCGTCTTCTTCAACTCGACCAAGCTGTCGTAGAACCGATATGACGACGCGCTGAACCACGGCACATTGTGTTCTCGCGCCAGCCGGTCAATTGCAATCGCGTCCTTCAGCGAGCCGGCCAGCGGTTTGTCAATGAACAGGCGTTTCCCGGCCAAAATCACCGGCCGCGCCTGCGCCAAGTGAGGCCGCCCGTCGACGCTCTCGATCAGAACCGCGTCCACTTGCCCGCAAAGCTCCTCGATCGAGTCGACGATTTTCACTCCGAACTGCTTTTGCAGTTGGCCGGTGTATTCGTTGACACGCGACCAGCTCGATTCCACATCGCGACTGCCGCCTTTGAACCCAACCACCACTTTTCCGCCCTCAACATGATCCTTCGATTTCGCGTCGTTCAACAATTTCGTGAAGGCGATCACGTGCGAGGTATCGAGCCCGATAATTCCGAGCCGGAGATCCTCCGCGGCCGCCACGCGCGACCCGCCCAGTCCGAGAACGGCCAAACAGAATACAATTCGTTTCATAAGAAGTTTTCGGTGTGACCGCAGTGTAATCGAGGAGAATCAAAGCTGTCGTGGAAATTTTGTGGAAAGGTTCGGTGAGCTTGCTCGTTGTAGCGCAGGCTTCCAAGCTTGCGGGTGCGGGCGATTTTCCACTCGGTTGGTTGAGTGAGGAACTGGAAAGCTCCTTAAGCCGCAAACCAGAATATCATTTCTGCCGAAGCACGCGCACGTCGCCTTCCCGGCGCGTGACGCCGTCACGATCGAGTTTCTCCAAAAATGGAATAATGATTCGCCTGCTCGCGCCCACCGCTTGGCGCAATTCGCTCGCAGTGGCGCGCCCGCGCTGCCGGAGTGTGGCCCGGACAGTTTCTGCCATTTTGAACACGCTTTCCGCGAGCAATACGATGCCGTCGCCGATTTCGATCGCTTCGCCCGTTTCGATTAGAAACTTCAAGGCCTGCTGCGCGGCCAAGTCCGGCGCGAGCTCCTTTTTTGATGGCGGATCGAATGGTTTTGCGTGGAGTGCTGAACGAACTTTCGCGCCCGCAGCTTGCAATTGCGCCGGCAACGCCGCCCGATGTGACGACCGGCGGATAACCGTGCCCGATTGAACAAAACCGTTTTTCGTCAGCTGTGATTGGACATGTTCGAACAGTTGAGGCTCTAGGAGCCGCGGCAGCAATTCCGAACGAAGATCGTTCAGCTCGAGGCCAAGTCGTTGTGGCTTCGTTGTGTGTTCGAGGTCAATCCTCTCGATCGCTGTTTGGAGGATTTGTTTCCACCAGGAACCATCGATAATCCATTCTCCCAAAACATTGGCGCTCCCGGCCGCGACGGCAGCTGCACTTGCTTCCGCGATCTGTTTTTGGCTGAATCGCGATTTGGCCAAAAATCCGTTCCGACCGATCACTCGGCTGAACTCGAGTTGGGAAGCGACGAACCCAGCGGCTGAATCAGGCGCGGCAGCGCGCGTTTGCAAAAATCGCCGGTGTTCCGGCGACTTGAAGTTTTTCCCCGTGGCATCCGGGTCCAAAATGATTCCTCCACCCAGCGTCCATCGTTCGGACCAATCACGCACAATGAGCCGATCGCCGGCAAAAGCGAACACCGGCGCTTCAGCCCGGATCTGGCCCACCGCCGATTCGCCCGGGCCGATTTGATTGGCATCGAGGAAGAGGAGCTTTCCGGCGAAATGTCCGGACCCATGGTGGATCTGGACGCGCACGCTCGACTTGATCGGGCGTCCCGCGCCGGATTCTGATCCGGCCACTCGCGACGATTTGAACACCACGACGTCGAGAGCTTCCGACGGGCCGTGGAATTCGGGCAGGGTCACGACCTGGCCGCGTTCAATCCCGCTCCCGCCGCTTTCGCCATGCGAACTGACATCCGGCAAGTTCAATGCGGTCCGAGTTCCCGGTCCGCTCTCTTCCACTTCGTGGTTGTGCGTTTGCAAACTCCGGATACGCGCGGGTTGGCCGTTTGGCTGGATCGCGATGTTTTGTCCGCGTTTCAGCACGCCACCGCTCAACGTCCCTGTGACGATTGTGCCGACGCCGCGCAATTGAAAAACCCGATCGACGGGAAGCCGCGGTTTTCCGAGATCCTCAGGCGGCGGAGTTTTGGACAACAGACCGGCCAGCGCCGCTTTCAATTCCTCGATGCCTTCGCCCGTGATGACCGATGTCGGCACGATGGGCGCCTCGGCGAATGGGCTGTTCGTTAATCTGTCGCGGATGGCTTCGACGGCGGCGCTTTCGGCCGATTTTGCCAAATCAATTTTTGTCAGCGCGACGATGGCGCGGCTGACGCCAAGGTACGTTAGGATCTGTAAATGTTCCTCGGTTTGGGGCATCCAACCGTCGTCGGCAGCGACGACCAGGAGCGCGAGATCGATTGAGCCGACGCCCGCGACCATGTTTTTGACGAAGTCTTCGTGGCCTGGAACATCCACCAGCCCGAGCACGAATTTGTTTCGTTCTGGTTCGCGCGGGTCTGGCAGTTCGAGATGAGCGAATCCCAAATCAATCGTGATCCCGCGGCTCTTTTCCTCGGGCAAACGGTCGGGGTCAATCCCGGTGAGCGCCTTCACGAGCGCGCTTTTGCCATGATCGACATGCCCCGCCGTTGCGAGAATGTAATGCCGTTTGGTCATGGGCGAATGGTAAGCACGACGTGGAGATCTTCAAAGCAGATTGCCCTCGTCGCTGAAAACGTAGGCCTTCAGCCGAAGCGTTGCGGCGCGGGAGCTGAATTCTGACGAGTTCAGCTACGAGATGCGCTCTTGCGTAGCTGAAGATGTGAATCTTCAGCCGAAGCGTTGCGGCGCGGGGGCTGAACTCTGACGAGTTCAGCTACGAGGGTGCACGCGTTCAGCCACGAAAAAACGCGTGACTTCCGCCGCGAGCAGCCTAAATTCGGTCCGCGTATTGACCTAAAGGAGGTTAATTTGTATTGCTAACCGGCGATTTAAAACCACTTAACTTTCACGACTTCTATGGCTCCTAAAGCGACCGAAAAAACCGAGAAAAACGTTTCCCCCGAGCCCCGCGCGACCGAAGCTCCCCAGCCCTCGCCCGCGCGGCAACGGGATTTGGAAGCGGCCATTTCCACCATCACAAAGGCCTACGGAGAGGGCAGCATCATGCGGCTCGGAGACGCCCACGCGAATATGAAAATCGAAGTCATCCCGACCGGCGCGCTGGCGGTTGACCTGGCCCTGGGCGTGGGCGGGTTGCCGCGCGGGCGAGTCATTGAAATTTTCGGACCCGAATCGTCCGGCAAAACGACGCTGGCATTGCACGTCATTGCGAACGCTCAAAAGACAGGCGGGTTGGCCGCGTTCATCGACGCCGAGCACGCGCTCGATCCGGGCTATTCAAAACGGCTCGGTGTCAATCTGAAGGAGTTGCTCGTCTCGCAGCCGGACAGCGGAGAAGAAGCGCTTTCGATTTGCGAAACTCTCGCCCGATCGAACGCGCTGGATGTGATCGTCATCGATTCCGTAGCCGCTTTGGTCCCCAAATCCGAATTGGAGGGCGAAATGGGCATGGCGACGATGGGCATGCAAGCGCGTCTGATGAGCCAAGCGCTTCGGAAACTCACGGCGATTTTGAGCAAAGCGAAGACCACCTGCATCTTCACGAATCAGCTGCGCGAGAAAGTCGGCGTGATGTTTGGCAATCCGGAAACAACGCCCGGCGGCAAGGCGCTGAAATTTTACGCGAGCGTCCGCATTGATATCCGCCGCAAAGACACGATCAAAGATGCGGCTGGGGCTGCGATTGGAAACCACGTTAAAGTAAAGATCGTGAAAAACAAAGTAGCGCCACCGTTTGCGGAGGCCGAATTCGACATTCTCTACAATCAAGGAATCAATCGCGAGGCCAGCATCCTCGACGTCGGGGTTGAGGCTGGCGTGGTGGACAAAAAAGGGGCGTGGCTGCAATTCAACGGCGAACTGATCGGGCAGGGGAGAGATGCGGCCCGCCAGACGCTCGTCGACAAGCCGGATCTGGCGCAGAAGATCACCGCAGCCATCATGCAAAAGCGCGCGGCTGCCGCGGCTCAACCCGCCGCTGCGGCGTAGTTTTAGTCCAATCCGAAATTCGAAGCTCGGAATTCGAAACAATTTCGAAGGATCAAAATTCAAAAACTCAAAACGGACAGCCTCTAATCCAGGTCAAGCGATCAGCGGTGGCCTTGATTTGGGTTTTGGGTTTCAAGGTTTCGGAATTGTTTCGGATTTCGTACTTCGGATTTAACTTTCCTCATTTCGAATTTCAAATTCCTTTGGCTAGACTTTGAGGTGGGTAGCCGCCGACCCGTCCGTAGCTCTCCATCCAAAGCTCGCATATTCATCTGGGACGCCCGCGCCGTTCGCTCATGCCGTTAGTTGGAGGACTGCGGAGTGGAGGTGACGAGGCGGAGGAGGCGTTGCAGTTGGTCTCGCTCTCACGGGGCCAAATATTTCTCCGCCCTCGCTCGGATCCGTGGATCCGGATCATCCCTGAGCTTTTGAATAAGAAGCTCCGCGGCGGTTCGCCGAATATTCGAGGCCTGAATTGCCTCGAGAGTTGCCAATCGAACGCTTGCCAGTTTATGTCCGGCTCCGTCCCGGAATACCGGCACGATTTCACCTTCATTCGCGCCGAATTGAGCCAATGCCCCGGCTGAACAAACTCGAACCAAAGCAAAACGATCGTTCAATCCGTAGCGCAACGACCGAATCGCCCGTGGATCCCGGATCTTTCCCAACGCCATGGCAGCTGCCGCTCGAACGTCGCTCCATTCATTGGTGTTCATCAAATAAGTCCGGAAAAGCTGGAAAGTCGCCGAATGCGCCCGGCTGCCGAGGCTTTGGATCGCCGCCGCGCGAAGTTCGTGATCTTGATCTGAGGTTGCCAAAGTCGTGAGTGTTGTCAGCGCCTCGTTATCCCGGCAAAGCGCAAGGCATCGTACGGCAAATAGCCGATCATTGGGATTCGCCGGTTGCTGAAATGGACGGGTTCGTTGGAGCGTCCGGGTTAACGTCTCGACAGTTCTTTTGTTTGAACGGGCTCGGAACTGAAAAAAGCAGGGACATTGCTCAGCGTTAATTTGGGACAGTATCTGGAACGCGGTCAGGCGAAGATCCCAGGACTTTTCGCCCAGCATCTCGATGAACACCGGCACGGCAGGCCAGGCGTTCGTCCCCATTCGAATCAATTCGCGCTCGGCAGCTCCACGCTGAATTAAACCAGTGAGGGTATGTTGTGAAGAAGTCTGAAGGAGCTTCCTGGCAATTCTGGAACCGCTCGCGCATCGACCGACGAACGCGAGCAGTCGTCCATCCCACCAATCCCGGTGTGGTTTCACCTTCTGCACCGCCCGATCGATTTCGGCCGGCAGCGGTTCCGAACTACCCCGCTTCCAGAACAGAGCTGCGCCCGCGAGCAACAGCACCAACGTTGCGCACGTTGAGAGTTTGAGCCATCTATTCGTTCGGAAAATTTCCCGCGGCATGGGTCGTTTCGCGATCGATCTGACTATTTGTGCAATCGGAAAAATTTCTGTCGGGTTAAAGGCGAAACCTGGGCTGGGCTGGAGGTCGCCACAGATTTCCATGGGCCGCCGATTTCATCCGCCTCGTCGAGCGTAAAACCGTTCTCAGGCCAAACGAGTGTGACCTGTTTATCAAAAAGCCCGACGGACAGGATTCGGCTGGCCGGTGTGGTCGCAGTCACATTCGCGGTCAGCTGCAAATCGAAACTGGTGTCCGAGCTCGTCGTGGATTGTTGATGAATTTCAACGGCGAGCACGTTTTCGCCCGCGCGCAGAGTTGCGGCGGGAATCGTTGCCGTATCGATTGTATTTTCTCCCGTGCTCGTGGCTAACGTGTCCGCGCTGATGATCGCGGGCTTGGCCGGCATGTTCGGGCTGCGGAAAATTTCATTCCCATTTAAGTAAACCACCGCGCCGTCATCCCGGAGCAGCCACAATGATAAATCCTGGACCGCAGCGGGGTTATCGACGCTGAAGCTTTGTCGAAGGTAATAAGCAATGATCCGGCTGCCATCCGCGCGTGCGCTGCGAATCACCGTTGCCTCGTCGCCATCGCCAAAGCCGAGTTGAGCCGGTCCGCTTGGCCAGTTGGTGTCGGCGGCATTTTTCCAATCGGCGCCAGGATCAACTCCAGTATCCAGGTACTTCCAAACAGAACCTTTATTGATGAGCGATTGCGTGGTGGGCCCAATCCCGGCTGGCAGGTTAATGAAATAAAATTGGCTCGGGCCTCCCGCAATCGCGCCTCTTGGATTTGTCACGGTCAACCGGACCAACCCATCGTTCGCGGGGAGCGGGATGGGCTGAGTCCAAGCTAACGTCTGGCCAGGAGAGAACTGCAACCGGCCTGAAACGAGGTTTCGGCCGGTGGCTTCGATCGTATAATCGATTCCAACCGGCGCCGTGTTGGGTTGATCCAGCCGAACGGGGATGCCCTCGGCCACGCGGGCCTGATCCACTTGAATCGCCGGCAAGGCGACGGAAATATTCGGAGTTGGAAGGTTTCCATGGAACGTCGCTTTTGTCTGGCCGGTCAGCTCGCCCTTATTCGCGCCCGTCAGCACGACGCTCAGTTCAGTCGTGTTTTGAAGATTCAACCCAGCTGGCGAAATTCGTTTAATTGTTTCGCCAGGCACGAAGACAATCGTTCCTGGAATCGTTGGCTGGCCCGGTGACTGGAATGAATAATTCACGCTGACGAAATTAGTCGTGAAAGAACTGAGCCGAACGGGAATTCCGTCCAGAATCGCGCTCATTGGAAAATCGTTCGTCCGCACGGCCAGCCCAATTCCGACCGGCGCCCCGGGCGGGGTCGACATCCAATGCGCCAAGCGCCAGCCATCCTGGCCCGGATCCCAGACTGAATTGGCCGGGAAATCCGGCTGGAAAGCCGTGAAATAATTGCCGCGGAGATCCATCTGCTGAAGGCGATCAACCCAGTGGTTCGTGTCCCAGGCTGACCCAGTCGTGTTCCACGTTTTGGCGAACACGTCCCGGTAATTAAATAAATCGAGCGAATTGGTGATCTGAAGAAATCCTTGATAGGACCAATCGTAATTGTCGCCGAATCGCGCGCCGATCGAATTGGCCGTGGTGAGCAACCGTTCGGCGAAGCAGATGGGGCTGTTCAGGCCGGTGCTCCAGCCAGCTTCGATGCCTTGGCCGCAATTGATGACGACCGTGTCGTACGTTTCGGTCACGCGATTGCCGCCCGACCACGCCAGCCCTTCGTGCAGCGCCGATTCGATCCAGCAGTTCGTCACCAAAACCGTGCCTGCGCCGCCCGAACCAGAATCGATCGCGTCGTCCTTCGAAAAGCCAATCAAACTGTCGTTGACGATGTGCGTGCCGGTGGTGAAGTAAACCGCGTCGAAATCGGCGTCGGCGATCTGCGAATCCACAATTCCATCGTCGGCGGGGAACTCGATGACAGAGCTGTGGTTGATGGTGATTGTTCCGCCGACCGATTCACCCGCGGTAATGGCCCGCTGAAGCAGACAATGATCATAGGTGATGTCGGAGTTGTAAGCGTTCGCAATCTGACCGGCCTGATTAATGAGGTAACAGTTGGTCAGCGCGATCTGAGCGCCCGATTGCGCGAGCAAAACGGCTTGCTCGGAGCGGTGGCTGCTACCGGGCGAAAAATTAAAAGATTTTCCACCGCCGCCGCCGGTGATGATTGCGCCGTTCGCGGTGAGTTGTGCCTCAGCCCCACGCAGGATGAAACCGCCCCAAGCGCCACTGTTTCTTTCCGGCGCGACTCGGTTTGTAGAGGTGAAGACCACTGGGTTATCCAAACTCCCATTAACGATCAGCCGGCCGGAATTGGTGACGTTCACGAGCGGTTCGATTTTGACGATCGTTCCAGCGCCAACGGTGAGAGTTGATCCGGCTGGAATTGTGAAACCGTCCGTCAGATGAATCCGGGAATCGTTCGTCCATTCCGCGGAACTGCTGAGGATTCCCGAAATGTCGCGCCAGGCTGTGTTCGGTTCAATTTGAACTTCCTTGCGAGTTGCGAGCGAAGTCAAATGGGCATCGTAAATGAGCGTGCCTGGCTTTTGGGCCGGGGAGAGCAAAGCAAATCCAATCCCACGCCTGAGTAAAAACGACGACGCTTCAAATCCCGGCGCTGTCACCGTACCGTTCCCCCGCCGTGGATTGCCAATCGCGTCAGCCGTCCAGCCAATCACGGGAATATCCAAATCCAACGGGTAATTCGCAGGCATCACGAGCTCCAAAGTCGCGCCAGCGAATTCGGCCGCGGTGGAAGGAATGAGTGGGTAGGGCGTCCAGACAATCAGCCCTTTTTCCGGGTTGAGTCGCTGCGACGATTGGATGATGAACCGGACCAACCGCTGATCGATTTGGGTCGTGGAAGTGTTGGTCCGAACCACGAGCAACTCATGGTAATCGACCGTGCTTACGGAATTTGTCACGTCGACCGGAACTCGCTTCCCGTCGAGTAGCGCCGAATAAATAAATCCGGGAGCGGCAGGAATCTGAAACGAGACTGAGTCCGTGTACGTCGTCTGATCAGTGACGCCGTCGATCTGCGGAACATTCTGGGCGAGCGATTCAGCCGAAAACCAATCAGGGCCGAGAAGGAGGAGCGATGCAATCGCGATGGAACGAAACATACGAACCCAGCTTACGGGAAAATCGTCAAATGCCTAATAAGTTTTCTGCTCGGAGGGCCCAACCGCGAATCGCGGTGCAACGCCTTGGTTTTTAACAGGAGGACGCAGAGAAAACGAAGAAAGAGGAATGACACTCTTCTTCTCTCTCTGTTTGCTCCGTTATCTCCTGTTCACCTTCCAGACATTTGCGCAACCTCCACCGAAACCCGTTCCACTTTGATTTTTTCGTTAATTCGCGGTCGCTTCGAATTAGCGGGATTCCAATCCCATCGAGGCGCCGAATGAACATCCCGCTAATTCGAAGCGCCCCGCTAATTTTGTGTAACCGGAGTTTCCGTTTGGCCGGGGAGCAAGAGCAAGATCATGATCAAGAGCAAGAAACTCGATCCATTCCTCGACCGTGTCTGATCAAGGACTGTCGTACAACTCACGGTCTCCTCAGTCATGGCGCCGCGATGATTTCAAGTTGCGGAGAATCCGAACAAGATTCGTTGCTCCCGTGCGAAGGAGCGGGTCGGCATTCCGATAAAATCCCTCGACCGCAGCGATCGTTTTGTCGACATCGGAAAGTTGTTCGAGGTAAGTGAAAAATAAATACTCCAGTCCCGGCTTTTGTCTCTCGCTGACGATAATGGAAAAAGCTTCCTGATCCCTCGGCTCGATCAGAAAAATCTCACAAGCCAGCGAGAACCGGTTTTTCGGAGCAGTCTCGGCGCTCAATTTTTCATGGAGAACAGCCAAAAGTTCCTCCCAGCGAGCCTCTCCTTTCCGGAGCGTCCCTAAAATCGAGTTCCAGTCTGCCGAACCCATGCGGGATTGACGGAGAATCTCAATCAATTTGGGCGCGAACCGGCCCGCACCAGGTCCCAGCTGTTTGATTTGCTCAAAAGCGAGGGTTCTGTCGGCTGGATTCTTTGAGTCGAGCTGTTCATCGAGAAACCGGAGGCAATTCGTTTGGGCGGGATTAATCCGGCAGATCGCTCCGGCGAGCAGCATTTTAAGCCGCGCCTGAGTCGTTTGTCCGAAGGTTTCGCTCAAAGCCGGAAGCAGTTGTGCTGCCGCTGCCCCAGACTTGTTAAGGAATTCGATTACGTTTGGAATGAGATTGGGGTCTCGTCGGAGGGCGTTGCCAATGGCTGGGATCGCTGCGTCCGCATTTGGACTGAGCTGACTCAACGCTTCCATCGCGTTGTAGCGAACGCGAGCATCCGGATCTCTCAAAAGAATGACCAACGGAGGGACGGCACGTTCGGCGTGTTCGCCCGCGGAACCCAAAAGCCAAGCCGATACGAGACGTTTAGTTGGATCCGGATCAGCGACGTGATTGGTGATCCGGACGAGCAGCCAATCCGCCGACGGGCGCAATGCTCGAAGCAGGGAAGCGGCAGCTTCGCTCCTTGCCATTCGCGGTATTGGCAAGAACCGCTTTGTTTTCTCCGAGGCGCGATTATAAAACCGGTCGTACTTCGAAGGAGGCAGCTGGAGCAAGAAGACAGTTTGAACCAAGCGATCGACTCCCTCTCGCCCAAAAGATTGAAACGCCCGCACGACCCCATCATCTTTGTGCACGGGCGAACGGCTTTGGCTGATTTCGCGCAGCCACCCGGAAAAGGATTTGCCTTCGAAGCTAGGTTCGCGGGTCGACCAAATTACAAAGCTAAATGCGAGAACCAGCACGGGGACAAGGAAAACGAGCCTAAGCCGCGAGGTCTGGCTGAGTTTGCGGACGATTCGTTTTATAGCTGCATTCACGATCGGAACGGGTGCGCTAGGCTTGGATCGCCGAACGGCTGCGCGAGCAACCGATGCGTTCCATGAGGTTGATCTGTCAATTAAAGACCAGTTAAACCGAACAAAGAAAAGCAAAACAAGAGTTCTCCTGTTCAACCTCCAGGCGGTGCAACAGCAGAAATTTGGAACGGCGGATGGACCAATCTACGCGAATGGGACAGGATGCCCTTTGCAACTAGGATGATTGCCCTTAAAGACTACTTCAAACCGGCAGGGATGCCAGCCCTGGCCTCCTGCTTGTGTTTTGCCTTTTTTTGGGCCGGTCCTCTTTGCGCAGCCGACTGGCCGCAATGGCGTGGACCCAATCGCGCCGCCGTCTGGACCGAAACAGGGATTGTCGAAAAGCTTCCGTCCACCGGGCTGAAGGTCCTGTGGCGGGCTCCCATCGCCATGGGCTATTCGAGTCCGGTGATTGTGGGTGGAAAGGTTTTTCTGAGCGACGCGGAATTGAAAAAGCCGCTCCTGCGCGAAACAGTTCATTGCCTGGGGGCCGATTCCGGGAAGGCGCGCTGGACTTATAGCTATGAACACCAGGTCCCAGACTGGTTTTTCATGGAAGGTCAGGCGCGCGGGCCCGGCGCGACACCCATTGTGCGGAAGGGGAAACTCTATGCGCTCGATTTATTTGGAAACTTGGTCTGTCTGGACGCCGCTCATGGGGATCTGGTCTGGAAGAAAGACCTCAAAAAGGAATTCCAAATGAAGGAGACTTCGGTGGACGCTTCCCCATTGATCGAAGGGGACCTTCTAATCCTGATGCTCGGCGGTAAAGGGGGCGCGGGAATGGTGGCTCTCGATCGGAACACCGGACGCGAAGTCTGGCGGGCGCTGGATGAGGCCATCACGTGGAGTTCACCCATCGTGATCGAGGCCGGAGGAGTTCGGCAATTGATCGTCTGGACTCAACAATCCGTCAGCTCGCTCAATCCGGCCAACGGAAAACTTTATTGGCGGGAAGGGACCAGCACGGGAGGATCCCCCGGCACTGCAGCGGTATCGACTCCGGTCTTTCAAAATGGTTATTTACTGGTCAGTGGATGGATGTTCCAACTGGACAAGGACCGGCCTTCAGGCAAAACGCTCTGGCCCGGCGGCCAAGGAGTTTCCCGTCGGATCTTAAGCGATACCTCGACCGGTTTGTTGTTGGCTGATTATGTTTACAGCGCCAAAGCGGGCGGGAGTTTCCTTTGCTTGAAGGCGGCCACCGGTGAGGAGGTCTGGAAGACCAGCGCCGTGACTGAATTGATAAACGGGGCGAGCATCCACGTGACCATGCACGGGAATTCGGCTTTTCTCTTCAACGACCGTGGCGAACTTATCCAGGCCCGTTTGAGCCCCAGCGGCTATGAGGAGATCAGCCGCGCGAAGTTGATCGAGCCAACCTCGCGGTTTGGCAGTCGAAAGGTCGCTTGGGCTGCGCCAGCTTTTGCCCATCAAAGTGTTTATGTTCGAAACGATCAGGAACTCCTTTGCGTTTCGTTGGCGGCAAAGTCGTACCGAACTGACAAACTCGGTAAATAGAGCGAGAAAAGGAGCTGACGGTGTAGATTCGAATGCCACTCGAAGGATGGATCGAGTTTCTTGCTCTTGATCCTGATCTTGCTCTTGCTCCCCGGCCAAAAGGAGATCAAGAGCACGAGCATGAGATGACACTCGAGTGCATCGGTGTATCCTCTGGACCAGGCAGTAATTCGCGGATTGTGGAAATTCAGGCGGTGCAGCGGGTTAATTTATTGAGTTGGGTTCAGCTCTCGCTCCGAACCTGTCGGGCGGAAGTTCGGCCGTCAAAGCCGAATGGTGTTCCTGAACCACTTGCCGAAATTGCCCGATCTTCTTGGAAAAGATTTCCAGCTTCTGACGTGTTTCGCGCAGCGGCGCTGTTTCTGGAATTTCGTGAAGTTCCGCCAGGAGTTCTTGCGGGTTGGTCGTCTTGCTCCGCGCGCGAACGGCCGCCGAAACCATCCAACAACCTGGGATGGTGCTCACCACATAAACAAACACAACCATCAGATAAAAGCTCCCGGGCAACCAGACATCATTCATCCAGTGTTGCACGAGCTTCCGCGTGGCATCGGCGATCACAAGAATCGGCAGCAGGTTCGCAAATATCTTTTGGGGAAGTCCGGCGGATCGAGTCGCTGCTTCCGCGGCTTTCCGGTCCACCGCCGCGGTGAGGCAAGCGAGCAGTTGATTCGTTATGTGGTCAGACGATCCGAGCGCCAACATCTTTCCTGCCAGCCATTCGCCCCAACCCGCAGCGGCGGAGGTTGGTTGTTCTAACTTCGGCGGCGCGGGTTGCTGCCAAATGATTCCAACATCTTCGAGCTTCCGGATCGCGTCAGTGCGCACGCGGCTCAGTTCGCGCAAGTCATCGGGCCGGAATGCTGAAGCCAAACTTTGCCTTGGAAGAATTCCCCAATATTGAGCAACGGTTGCGCTCAAGAGGCTCCGCACCCAATCGATGATTGGAACGACCGCGCTCGCAGATCGGCTCAAGTCAAAGGAGGACCAGAACTGTTTCAATGTGGCGACAGCCCAAAGTGGCAGCCCCATGAAACCGCCCACCCGATTTGGCATTTGACGCCAAATTCGCGCGCGCAGCATCTCCTTCAGCTTTGCCTGAACCAGCGGTTCCGAAACCATGCGCAGATAGATGTTGGCCGCGTCCTGGTCGAGGGCCGCTTCACTGGCGGTCAGTTCGTGGCTTAAGGCAGTTAACGGGCCGCACATTTCGGCGTTCACAGCATGCGCGAATTGCTGCAGCGCGATCATTTCTTGGAAGGCTTGGATTTCCTGCGACGTTCGGGATGAGTAAATGGCCGATCGCAGCCGTTCCAGTTCCGAGTACGGATGGTGCGGATCCTTTGCGCTAACGAGAAACAAGGAGGAATCGGTTGATGCAAAGCCCAACTCCGCGATGCGTTGCGCGAAGTCATTCCGGATCGCGCCCAACTCGGACGGCGCGCACAAATCAATTTTGTTTAAAACGAAGAACCAATGCTTCCTGGAAGTCCAGCGCTCGAGTTCTTTCGTCACCACAAAACTCGCCCGTTTCTCCGGAAGCGCGACATAAACCAGAATGTCCGCGAGCTCGATCATTCGCCGCGCTTGCTCCCGGTTCTCTGGCAAAGCTCCGTCCAAATCCGGGGTGTCAATTAAAGCCAAGCCAGCGACAGCTGTGGTGACGAACACCGCCTTCGCCTCTGGCGGCAAGATCAGCTGCGAGGCCTCGGACGGAACAACCGCGATGTGGGGCTCGCGGGTGAACAGCCGTTCCGCATCCGAAACTGCGCTTGCCCCTGGGGTTCCCACCAAGGCATTGAACAGCGCGGATTTTCCAGCGCCTGTGCCGCCAATCAGAGCAATCGCCACCGGCCGCTCGGGCTTGCGCCGCTTTGTTTGTTCGATGGAGCGCGCCAACCGTTGCTGAAGGAACGCCAAACCTTTCACCCCATTGAATGGCTCCGAATCCGCGAGCAGCCGCTCTGCTTGATGCGCGAGCTGATGGCTAACGTTCATTGCTGCTTGCTTTCGGCTTTGCGCGACGCTTTGCCCTGTTCAAACAAAAACCTTTCCAGGTCATCGCACGCGGCCCGGAACGCCGCGCAATCGAGTTCGGAGAGCTGTTGCTTTTCCTCCTGCCAAAGCTCGAGAAAAAGCGGGCTGATCAACCGCTCTCGCAGGTGGGTTCGGATCTCTTCAATTCGTTGCGAGCGCCAGCTTTCGTCCGCCACTTCCAGGGTGCTCCGCAAACCGATTTTCTCAAAAAAACCGAGCAGAGCTCCAGCCGCCGCGCCTCCCGCGCCCGCCGCTCCAACTAAACCGAGTTTGCCAGCCAACAAGCTTCCCCAGAGCGCTCCCTGGCCGCCTGCAACCAGCAAATCGACACCGACCATCGCGCCGCCGAGCATTAGCAACACGTCATGGACACTTCCCAGCACCTTGGTTTTCCAGGGGTTTTTTTCGGCCCATTCCCGCGCCGAGTTCGTCACCGCTTGCGCCCAAGCCTCCGACGGTTTCGGCAAGCCGGCGCTCAACGTCCCTTCTCGCGCTGTGCGCGTCTGCTCCATCGTCAATTCGGCTTCGGGAAGGTCTGCTCGCAGAGCGGTGATCAGATCGTCCAGCACTTCGCTCAACCGCTCCCGTTCGAGCTCGGGCATCGGCTTGGTTTTGCCTGCGATCATTTGGCTGAGGGAAAGCCGGGATTTGGCCAGCGCTTTCGAAACAAGATTCGCGGGCAGGCCAATGAGCTTGACCCAAAATGGCCGATATTCCCGCATCACATCGAGAATCAACTCGGTCATTCGGCCGGCAGGAAAACAGGTGCCCGCGACAATCTCCGCCGCGTGACGCAAATGCGATTCGGCGATGTCAATCTTGGCCTGCAGCGAGGCCAACCTCCCGTCTCGTCGGGCGCACAGCGCGCGGCAAGCGCCGATCGCTTTGGCGGTATCTTCGCTCAAACTTGACCACAAGACCTGGAAGCCTTCCAGTCCCGTCAGGAGCGAGCCCAGTGACGGTGCATTCCGCGAAAGAGGGCGGATCTGGTCGAAGCGCAATTCGGCCGAGCGCAGTGAGTAGTATGCGTCGCAGTTCGCCAGGAATTCGGATAGAAACAGCCCATCTTGCCGGCGAGTCTTCTGAAAGCTTTCGAACTCAGCTTCGGCGCGGATTTTCTTGAGGAGATCCAGCCAGATTGCCTCCGCTTGAGCGGCGCTCTCACTCTTGTTGAAGAGCAAGATCAGCTTGCCCGCGTGCGTGCAGCATTTCTCCAGATTCTGCAGCACCGCTGCATCCATATAAGCCGCGGGATAAAGCGTGAACAGCACAACCTCAGCTCGCGACATCATCGCTTCTGCCTTCTCCCAATTACGCCGGTAAATCGTGTCGAAATCCGGAACATCAGCCAAAATCAAGTCGAGTTGCCTTCCGGGAGAATCGCTCTTGTAAGAGGCAAAAAACAAGGCCTCGCGCGGATGCGTCTTATCTTTTAATTGGTCGATTGAAAGCAGGGGACTGACTTCAGCGAATGGAAAGAGTTCCTTGATCAGGTCAAGCTTTGCCAGCGACTCCGGAATCGCAATGAGAGCGTTGAAGGTGACAGGGCGGATAACATCCCCAGCCGGGACTTCCAATCCAGTGAGAAGACCGAAGACGGTGCTCTTGCCCGAGCCGGTAGGCCCGAAAAGCGTCGCCACCAGCCATGGTTTTTCCCTGCGCCGAAGTGAAATCAAGGGGCGGCTCTTGAGCTCCCGCCACCCAGGTTGTTGGTCCACTGGATGCCCCCGATTCAGCCGTTCGTGCAGGCACTCGATGGCGCCGAGAAGGGTGGTGATTCGGCCATGGAAAAAGCCGAACTCAAAGCGGGCGGAGCTCTCGTTTTTGGCCATGCGCAAAGGTACGGAATTACCACCCATTTGTCCGATTAAAAGTTGCGCAAAATTGGGTCGATTGTTTCCCACCACTGAGCCAGAGCTGCCCCATCGTTCAGGAGAAAACGGCTCAGCCAGCTCCAAGGAGTGCGTCACTGCTGATCAGAGTTGCTTATTATGCTCAAAGGTGAAAGCCTCGTTTCCATTGGTGACTTTTTTCAATTATTTTCCTTTTTTCTCTTGCCTTGTTTGCTCGCCTGTTTAAATTCGGCGCTGCGTTTTCAAACTGTTTTTTGCTGAGGGGTACATATGTTTTGTCTCGGCAAAATACGCGAAGGAAACCGCAAATAAGGGCTGAGACATTTCGGGAAGCAGGTTTACCTGTGGGCTGGATTCGTGCTTTTTCCCGGGCTTGTTTTCGACTTAATGAGCGTTCGCCAAAAAGAAAGTCGCCCGTTCGACCTCGAGACTCTCGAGCCTAGAATCCTTCTTTCCAGCGACGCCTTGGTCGGCGCCGCGCTCCTTTCCACCGCCTCTCACGATCCTCTCGAGGCTGTCTCCAGCCAAATCATCGAACACACTCGTTCCAGTCAAAGCCTGAGTTCAGACAGCGCCGGAACTGAAACCCAGGACCTGTTTCAAGGCGTCCAATCGCAAGACCTGAACAGCGCTCCTGAAAGCAATTCCGCTGACTCGAAAGGCGAGGCAAAGGAGGATCCTCCCACAGCCATTCCAGGCGAGCAAATTGTCGTTCAGCCGACCTCAGTGGAGACGAAGATTTCGAATGATTCCGCGGCTTCGGATGACGTGGTGAACGGGAGTTCGACAGGGACCGCTTTTTCAAATTTTGCGACAGAGACTTTAACGGAGACGCTGCACGCAGCCAACTCTCCTCCAGATAGTCAACCACTTCCGTCGAATACAGTTAATTTCAGAGTTGAAGACCCTGACGCTACCGTTGGAATCGGGACCGGTGCGCAGGGTGATTTTGTTTTTAATCAGGGCGATTTAGACGCTCTGGATCCTTCTTCCCAACTTCTCATTGGCGGTCCGGAGAGCGGCAACAAAATTATCATCGGCGGTTCCGAAAATGATGTGACATTCCGCAACCCGCTCCTCATTCAGAACCCCCAGAGCGGTGGCGAAATCTTGATCCAAGGAAATCTGATCGGCACTGACGGCGCTTCCCTCACGATCGATGGCTCGGGGCATACCACGACCCTCGCGGGCAATACCCTGACACCCGCCGTGGTGGCAGTTGCCGGGAACATTACCATCAATGATTCGCTCGAAGTTCAGACAGCCGGGACGATTCAAGCTGCCGGCGACATCACCATCACCGGTACGATCAAAGGGAATAACGATGCGACCCCGGATGACCTGGTGCTGGATGCCGGTGGGGTGATTACCCTGCAGGGTGTCATTGGTGGGAATGGGCTGCAGCATGTCACCATTCAGAGAGCAAGTCGGGTCGTGATTCAGAACGGCATGGATATCGCCGGCCGGCTGTCGATCACGACGACTGGGGCCATTGAGTTAGGTGGCGTTCAGGTTCAAGCCGCGGGGGGAATCACCGCGACTGGCGCTTCATTGACAGCTTCGACGCCGATCAGATCCGCTAATGCAATCGTCATATCACAAACTGACGCCATCAGCGTCGGGGTTGTGGCAACCACGGCCAACAACGCCTCGATTTATCTGAGGGCGACCAACGGCGCCTTGACCGCCACCGGTTCCATTACGGCGAATGGGTCGGGTGACATTCTTCTCCAAACCGCGGGAGCTCGCAAATTTATCAACCTGGCTCAGGGTGTCAGTTCGACCAGTGGGAACATCTCCATCCTCGCTGGTGGAGACTTGGGGATTGTCAGTGCGATCACAACCGGAGTGGCAGGAACCATTGATCTTCAAGCGGGCGGAAACGTGATCATGGATCCGGCAGCGGTTTTGCGAACGGCGGGCAAGAATATACGGATCAAAGGAGGGGGGAGCGTGCTCCTGGGTCAAGTCGATGCCAGGAATCAAGCTGGCCGAGATACTCCAGCGGTTCCTACCGATCAAGGGAATTGGGGAGAAGTGAGCGTGATCTCAGCGAATGGGGCGATTGTGAACGCGAGGGATACCGCCGACAACGTGTTCGCTAAATCGGCCAGATTTCAAGCAGGAGGGACCATTGGCGTCTTAGGCAACAGCGCCAACCCGGTGGGCACTGAGGTGGCAACGATAGCAGCGGTGGCTGGGGTCGGCGGGTTGAACATTCTCGAAGCCACAGATGTCACCGTGGGAACGGTGGGCAAGGTTCGCGCGACCCGGGTTGCCTTCAATGCCGCTTCGGCGCCAGAGGAAGACCCGATCCTCCAGAGCGACCTCTGGGTTCAAGGGAACGGTTCTGTCGTATTTCGAACCACCGGTGGCAGCGTGACAATCGATTCAGGTCTCCGGCTCGAAAACACCTTCAAGAATGTGACCTCAGGCGGGGCCGGGGCGAAATCCATCGCTTTCGTCCGCGCCGCTGGTGCGGACAACGACTTCAAACTCCTCGCCAAGGCGAATGGGGCCGCTTCGAACGGGGTGAATGTGCTGATCCGGGGTTCTGGCACGAAAGGAAATGAAACGGCGGTTTTTTTGGCTGGCACCCTGACGATTACGCTCAAAGGAGGCGCCAACCCTGTGACGGATACGACGGCACAGGAGGTTGTCGCGTTGATTAACCGGACGGGCGCACTGCCGTTTACTGCTGAGCTCGACAAAACCGTCGAGACGGCGAATAGCGGCGGAGGCACTTTCGCAGCGGCCGCCGATTTTAATTTGATTTCGTATGCTGGCGTCGATGAAGCCCGAGCGGTCGGACGAATTCGCCCTGCCGGAGAGAACAACGATCTGCAGTTCACCGCGAACGATCCTGGAGCAGAATTCAACGGCATCGAGATCGTTCTCGCCGACACCGTCGTGCAAGGGGCAGAAACCGCTGTGTGGGATGCGACCACGAAGCGGCTGACCATCAATATTAAAGCCGGGGAGAACGGATCTTCCGCCAACAATATCATCGCTGCCGTTACTGGCCATGTTCCTTTCACGGCGGTTCTGGACACGGCTCTCGAACGTGGGAATAACGGAAACGGGACTCTGCCCGCTCAATCTCATGTGGAACAGGCATTGGGAGGCCTGAATCCAGTCCAGGGTGGCACGGTTGAAAAGGCGGCGAGCGCAGTTTTTGATCCGGCCGGCGCGAACAACGCTTTTAACATTACGGCAGCGCTGAACGACGGCGCCGGAACTTTTGCAGGCGGTGGGTTCAATGTGAACAATGCCACCTGGGGTGGGGCGAATGCCGTTGCGGCGAAAGGAACCCTTGAGGCGTCGGGCCCGAATAATAATTTGTTCATCACCGCTACCCAAGCGGGCGCGCTCTACAACGATGTGAAGATCGTTTTGAACGCGAGCTTGGGCGTGGCGGGAGGCGAAACCGCGGCCTACGACGCGGCAACAAAGACTTTGACCGTTCAAATCCAAGCGAACGGTTCGACCGCGCTCCAGGTTCGCCTAGCTATCAATAATTTTACGCTTCCGGTAATCGGACAGGTTTTCGTGGCCGAACTCGATCGAGTGACTGAACCCAACGACGGCGCCGGAACCTATGCGGGCACGATTACAGTTGAGCATGTGACCAACGGAGGCGCCGATGCGGTGAAAGCAACCGGCATCGTCCGATTGGCGGGAGCGAACAATGATTTTGTTCTGACTGCTGCGGCCGTCGGTCCAGCGCGAAACGGATTGATCCTGGCCTTTACCGACACTGCCTTGGCGAAGGGTGGTGAGACCGCAAATTACAATTTGGGCCTGAATACGCTCACGGTGACGTACCACTCCGCCGGACCTTCTTCCAATGCGAATGACATTATTACTGCCATCAACGCAGAGGGAACCTTCAGCGCTAAGCTCCAGGCAGGGGCAGCTTTGAACGGCATTCAGATCGTTTTTGCCGACACCGTCGCCGCCGGCGCGGAAACGGCCGTTTACAATCCGGTCAGCCAACAGCTGGTTGTTCATTACAAGGCGGGACCGGCAGGGTCGACTGCGACCCAAATTCAGACTGCAATTAACAACGAAGTGACTCACGTGTTCACTGCCGCGTCGACTACCGGCAACAATGGGACAGGGCGCGTTCCTATCGAAAACCAGGCGATAGTGATTGACGGATCCGGGAACATTCTGATCGAAGCCAAGGGCGGAGGGAAAAATATCACGTTGAACAGCGCCGTTCAAACGACCTTGGGAGACATTACTGTCAGTGCAACCAATGACGTGATCCAGGCGTCCGGGGGAAACATCATCGTGTTGGGCGGACCTGGAACGATCGGAATCAGTGCTGGGGCTGGTTCGATTACGATGGCGGGAGATGCGGTCAGCCGCACCACCGGCGGGAACATTCGTTATGACGCAGCGCAGAACATCGTGATTGGCCAGATTGATGGCCGGAGCGCAAACGATCGCGCAAACGAATCTTTGAAAGACCAGGAAGCGCATTGGGGCAATGTTAGTTTGAATGCCGCCAATGGGAGCATTACCGATCCCATCGCCGGCGTTACCAGTATCTATGCTTGGGGCATGCGGTTAACGGCATCGAACTCCATCGGGACTCTCGCCGGCTCGGACAATGCGATCGAGACAGAAGCCAGCGCCATTGCCGCTTCCGCTGGGGCAGGGGGAGTGAACATCCTCGACAACACCGAGCTTGAGGTTTCGCTTATCAATCAAACGCCGGTGAACCAGGTTCAAACTGATGGCACAACGGCCGAAGACGAAGACGACGATGATATGAGCGATGTCGTCACGACCGGGGGCAACGGCGGCATTGTCCTTCGCACGGTCGATGGCAATCTCCGCATCTTCGATCACTCGATGCCAACCGACGGCATCGGCATTCTCGCGAATGGCAGCGGAAATATTTTGATTCAAGCGCAAGGCGCGGGCCGCAATATCTTCCTCAACGCTAAAGTCAAATCCACTTCGGGCACGGTGACGGCCCGGGCGCCTGGATTCATCACGAAACAGACGAATTTGGTCACCAGCGGCGCCATCGTGGTGGATGCGGGCGCCCCGCTGACAGGGAGCGAGGATGTTAATCTGGTTTTGTCTGGTTCTGCGGACTGGGTTGCGCAAGGGCCGAGTCAAGTTCAAGGCGGGCAGGTCCTCGGCATGGAAGTGCAAGGCAACCCAGTGGCTGGGGCAATCCAAACCATCGCGATTCATCCGTACGATCCGAATGTGGCATACGTCGGCACGGTCAGCGGCGGCATTTGGAAAACAGATAACCTCAACGCCACGGAATTGGTCGATCCTTTTGCGCCCGGCAAGGCGAAGGCCCCAGTGGTAACAGGGATCAATGCAGTCGGCGCCAGCGCCAGTGGGGCACTGACCGTTGGAAAGACATACCAATATCGCATTGTTTTCATTAACCCGGAGGGGCTGCCGAGCAATCCGTCAGATCCATTCCCACTCGCCGGTGTGACGATTCAATCAGGTCAGAATGCCGTCACCATCACCAACCTTCCGCTGGGTGACCCCGGCACGGTCAAGCGGGTGATCTATCGAAAACGTAACGACTCGGCCGTTTACCTCGAAGTTGGCGAGGTGTTGAACTCAGATTTAAACCCGGGAAACTTTACCGACAAGAAAGCGGCGGAAGCATTCTTCGGTGATGCCGGCACGGAGCTGCCTGGCATGACAGCGCAAGCGGTTGCGGTCGGTGACCTGAATGAGGATGGTTATCCCGACTTGGTTTTCGGCCTGACCGGGAGCGCGTTCGCACAGAACAAAGTCTGGCTGAATGATAAGAAAGGTGGATTCACGCTCGGCGGCTGGGCCGACGGGCTGAACCTGAACACCTATGACGTCATCCTGGCCGACGTCAACGGTGACGGTCACCTCGATCTACTGAGCGCGAACACCGTCGGTGTCTATCTCCAGCTCGGGAATGGCGACGGCACATTCGCGGCCGGCGCTGGTATCGGCACTCCTGCCATTAACGAAGACACCCGCGCCATTCTCTACCGCGATGTGAATGGCGACGGCATTCGCGACGTCGTTGCTGGAACTGTCGACCTGACCAATACTCTCTTCCTTGGCCTGGCCGATGGAACGTTTGCTCAGGGCCAAAGCATCTCCACGGACGCGGATGACACGCGCGGTTTGGCCATCGGCGATATCAACGGTGACGGCTTCCCGGATCTGATCGCAGCCAACCACTCGAGCGTGAAATCTTACCTGAGCAACGGCACTGCCAGCCCATTCAAGGGCGTTACGGGCGTTCGGATCTCCGGTGACACCGCCAATGCCGTCGCGCTGGGTGATGTCGACGGGGACGGCGACCTCGACCTGATCGTCGGCACAGAGGGAAGTCTTACCGCGCGCAATCGGCTTTATCTAAATGACGGCAAAGGAAACTTCGACTCCGGGCGGGATGTCTCGAGCGACAACAAAAACACTAATGCCCTCGTGCTGGACGACGTCAATGGCGACAGAAAGCTCGATCTGATCGCTGGGAATAACGGCATTAACCGCGTCTATTTCGGTGATGGGGCGGGGGCGTTCAGCGCCGGATTCGACATCACGTCGGACAATCTGACGACGAATGACCTCGCGTTTGCTGATGTCGATGGCGACGGGCGGCCAGATCTCGTCACCGCGAATACCAGCTCGACCCGTGTTTACTACAGCAACACACTAGGAGTTCGAACCCCTTCGCCGGTTTGGCGGGCTCTCTCCGACAGCTATCCTTCTTTGGGGATCAGCAGCATTGTCATTGATCCCAAAAATCCCAACACGATTTACGCAGGCACCGGAAGCGACAGCAGCAGCGGCACAAGCGGGGTTCCCGTCGGGATTCTGAAGTCTACGGACGCGGGAAAGACCTTTAGCGTCATTGGCCGTTCATTGCTCGAGGGGTTGAAGATTCGGGATGTGATGCTGCAGACGTTCACGCCGCCGGCTGGATTCGCGCAATACGATCAAGCAAAACAGAGGCTGACGCTCTTCTTCAAGCCCGGTGTAACGACGGCTGCGGACCTGCTCAAAGCTATTCAAGACCTGGTCAATGCCCCGCTGACCGCTGCCTTGTATCAAGCCACGAACACCGGCGCTGGAACATTTAAAGCGGGCACGTTCAAGAATGTCACCTTAGGCGGCACGAGCACATCGCCGGCCGCTGGCATGATCTTTCCGGCAGGCGGAAATAATGCCTTGCTCTTCACCGCGCGAAACAACGGTTTGCAGTACAACGCTCTCACTGTCGTGTTTGTCGCCGATGTCACCAACGGCAACGAAGACGCCTCCTACGACAGCAACACCAACACGTTGACAATCCACATTCAGGCCGGTGTTGGCGGCTCTTCCGCGAATACCGTCCGGACGAAGGTCAATAACAAGAACCTCTCATTCCAGGTTACAGTCCTGGCAAATTCGGGCGCGGGGACTTATTTGGCGGGCACGTCGACGGGGGACTTCTCGGGCGGAACCGACACCGAGAAGGCAACATTCCTTTTCGCACTGCCTGGCACGCATAACGCCATTCTCTTTACCGCGAAGACAGCCGGGAAGAACTTGAACGATTTGGAAGTCGTGGTGACGGATACGGTCCGCCAAGTCCTGGCTGCGACTGAACAGGAGGAAACCCGCGGCGGCCTTTACCTCAGCAATGATGGCGGGGATTATTGGCGCCAGATCTCACGCAGTCTGCAGGGCAAGGCTATCACCGATGCAACAGATGATACGCGGGCGGTCGCTTTGGGCGATGTGAATGAAGATGGCAAGCTCGATCTCATTGCCGGCAATAATGGGGTTGCTTCACGTGTTTATTTCGGTTTGGGAGATGGTTCCTTCGATGCCGGTCGCGATCTTTCCGCTGATGTCCGCGCAACCACCTCATTGGCCGTAGGAGACGTCAACAAGGACGGGCATCTCGATGTGATCACCGGCAATACAGGGCAAGCCAATCGCCTCTATCTGGGCGCGGGCAACGGTACCTTTGCCGGAGACGATATTGTCACAGCGGATGCGCATGCGACAACTTCGCTGGCTCTTGGCGATATCAACGAAGACGGCTGGCTTGATTTAGTTGTCGGGAATACCGGCCAACCGGATCGGATTTATCTGAACACGCGAGGAGCGACTCCATTCAATGCCGGAGGGGATCTCCGTACCCTGGAGACGAATTCGACTTCAGGCATCGCGCTGGCGGACATCGATCGGGACAATCACTTGGATTTGGTGGTGGCCAACAACGGGCAAGAAACCCGCTTTTATAAGGGCAATGGGGACGGCACATTCCGGGATGGCACAAATATCACCGCGGTCGGTCCGGCCACTGCGATCGCCGTCGGCGATATCAACAAGGACGGCAACCTCGACCTCGTGGTTGCCAACGACGCGCAGGTGACACGGCTTTATCTCGGGAATGGCAACGGCACATTCCAAGGCGCCGCGGACATCGGGAAAGCTGTGGCAGGGAGAACTGTTGCCCTGGCTGATCTGAACAAGGATGGGCGATTGGATGTGATCGTTGGCACGTCCGCCCAGACAAATCTCTATTTCATTAACAACCGCACGAACACGCCGTTCGTTGGAGCTGTCGCGAACGAACTCACCAGTGCCAAAGACGCGACCAGTTCGTTAGCTATCGGCGACGTGAGCGGCGACAACATTCCTGACGTGATTGTCGGGAACCAGACCAGCGGCGTGGCTGGAACCAATGCTCGCAATCGTGCCTATTTGAATCCGGGCAGTTTGGCCCCGCTCGGGACGATGAGCGACATGGATTTTGTCCCGGACGCCAAAGCGGTTTCCGGCATTTCATACTTTGCAGGAGTCACCGGAGGAAGCGGGGCTTTCTTTGATATCCGGGCGACCCTGGATACTCAGACCGATGCCACCAAGAGCGACTGGTATGTCGGTGTCCGGTCCGGCTCGAATGAATTCGAGGATTGGAAAGCGTTGGGTGACACCCGGAAGTTTAGCCTGGTTTTCGGCGGTGAGAAGAAAACGATCTCACCCGATTTTTCCACCGCGACGGAGATGGGCTCGAATGGCGGTGGCACTGGCGTGGTCGATATCCTTGAGGCGGCCGTTCAGGCACAGTTCGGAAACAATGCCGCGGGCAACCCGAACATCGTTGTCGATTACAACGGCTCATTCTTTTTCTTCACGAATAACTCGGGCCTGTGGCGCAGGATCGAAGTGCCGTCGGATCCTCCCACAGGAATCAGCCTGGTGGGGAGCATGTCGGAAGGGGTTTGGCGAAGCCGTGATAATGGCGCGACTTGGGAACAAAGCACGGGATTGCCGATTGAAGACAGGCAACAGTTCCGTAGCGCAGCGCTGATCTCGCTTGCGGTTGATCGCTCGCCAGGCGCCGCCCCGGTCGTCTTTGCTGCGAACCGGAACACCAACATCAAGAAGGTCGACGGGATCTACCGCTCAGACGATCTGGGTGATACCTGGCGGTTTGTCATCGATGGCGTGGTTTCCCGCGAGTTGGATGGCGAGAAGCTGAATCCCGCCGTCAAAAGCGTGACGGTTGAAGGAATCAATGCCGATACAGCCGGGCCCTGGGCTGCGCTGACGAATACAAAACGTTTTGCGATCTTCATTGGAGGTATGGGCAAATATGTTCGTCCGAATTTCGGCGGCGCCGGTACCATGGATCAGGTCGCTCTGAGAATTCAGGACGCAATGAATGACCCGGCCGTTTTCGGGACGGGTGCGACCACTGTTACTTGGGACCGCGCGCACAAGCGATTTCTCTTCGCAAGCAACACGCTAAATGAAATTTCGGAGATCAGCGGCCGGACTGTCGTTGGCGACTCCATCTTTGATCCGGCCGTTGCGGTGCACTTCCGCGCCATGGAAGATGTGCGTCCGTTGACGGAGTTGAGCATGGTTAAGATCGGAGTTGCTGGGACAGGTCCTACCACCGCAGCCAACTGGCGAGCCCTCGGCAACGATGACGACTTCAAAATCAAAATTGGCGACAAAGAGCAAATTATCAACCCGCAGTTCACGAACGTACCCAATGCCAACGCCACCATGGCGGATGTCGCTGCGGAGATTCAGCGAGCGATTAACGCAAATGCACAAATCAGCGCCAAATTTGGAGCGGATGCGGTTTTGGTGGTTTGGAACGGCGTGAGCAACGTCTTTCAAATCATTAGCAACAAGCATCGATATATTGAAGTGATCGACGAAGCCGGTGCTGGGCATACTTCCCTGTTCGATAACACCCTGAATCAAGCGCGGTTTGGAGCTCTCGATAACAACGCGACGTTCAACCGATACTCCATTGCTTACATAGCCGCGGTGAACGGCGGCTCGGATCCAGCTCTTCCCGCCTCGTGGACGGGCTTGGTCGGCGCCAAATCGTTCGGCCTGCAATTGGCTGATTTTTTCAAAACGATTTCGGTGAACTTCGGAGCGGGCCCAGCGATCGTGACCATGGCGGAGGTGGCGGCTCGGATCGAGACGGCTGTGACTGGGCAGTTCGGAGCAGGGAACGTAACGGTGGTTTGGAACGGCGCCGCCTCTGAGTTTGTTTTCCTCAGCAACCAACAACTCCCAGTCACTTATCTCGGCGGAACACGGCAGGCGGACACCCTCACGGGCAGCGCCCTGGCTGTCCGATTCGGTTCCTCACGGGCCGGCTATCTTGGCACTTTTAATCAGCAGCAGGAGGCAACAATTAGCGTGGCCGGAACGGGTCCGACAAACGGCGCGAACTGGAATCCACTCGGCAATAACAAAGTCCTGCGTGTCGCTATCGGCGATAAGGCTTATATCGTTGCCCTCACCCTCACGGGTGTGAATGTGATGGGGCCGACCTCAGACGACAATAGCCTCGCGAAGCGGTTGCAAAATGCTATTAACGGTAAGTTCGGCGTGAATGCCGTCTCCGTGACCTGGGATGCCACTGCGAATCTCCTGCGGATTGTTAGCAACACCTTCGAGCCAATCAAAGATATCAGCGGAGTGGATGTGGCGGATCCCGCCACGAATTTGCCTGCTTCACCGAAATCGATCTTCGCGACTGACCTGGCCGTTCGTTTTAACGAAGTCACTATTTCAAGTGATTTTGACATCCTGAGGAAAGCCATGAAGGCGGCTTCCATCCAGGTCAGTTTGGATGCGCCCGCAGCCTGGGCGGCCATTGGCGGGAAAAATAGCTTTTCAATCGTCGTTAACGGCATTCGAAAGGATGTCACTCCAAACTTCGCCGGCGTCACGCAAATGGCCGACCGGACGAACGCGGCCAGCGTCGCCAATCGTTTCCAGACCGCTCTCGACGTCGCCTTTGGACCCAACCAGGTCACGGCGGATTACGACGCTTGCTTCCATCGGATGATCTTCATCAGCGCACTGGATCCGGCGGTGAATGCCTTGGCTGGCGTAGGCGACATTGCTCCATCCAGCCTGAGGGGCGGCGCATTTATTTTCCGAAGCTCAATCGCTGGAATTGGCGGCAATGCCGTGACGTTCCGGCTCGGTTCCTATGACTGGCGGAGCTGGCGGGCGCTCGGGACGTCGCGGTCATTCAGAGCGACAATAGGCGCCAGCGGCCCGTTCCTTATTACGCCAGATTTCAGCGCGGTGAACGAGGGTGACGCGAACGCTACAGCAACCAGTGTGGCGGCGGCAATTCAAGCGGGGTTGAACCTGGCTACTAAATTCAATGGCGGCGCTCAGGTCGTCTATGATCAAAACCTGAAACAGTTCACCCTTTCGGGGCAAGGCGCATTGGCCGGACAGAACATTACGCTCGTGGGTGATCCCACCGATTCGTTGGTTTCTCTCATTGGCGCCGTCACCTCTCTCGTTCAAGACGGCTTCGGCGGGTTTATTGGAGCGGCGGATGGCCTCGGGAACCCCTCCATCACAATCCCGGTTGGTTCCGCGGATCCGGCCCGTTGGTCCGTGCTAGCGGCGACCAAGCGGTTCTTTTACGATTTGGACGATCCCGACTATAGCGGCGCCAACAGCATGTTAGTCACGCCGGATTTCAGTGGAGTTAAAAGCATGGCGGAAGTGGCAACGGCACTCAAAACCGCCATCAACGCGGCGCTGCACACTGCCCGAGTCGCGAACGGTTACGGAGGGGCGCTCCAAAACAAGACCAATGTCGTTTTCGACGCGAATACGCGCACCTTCAAGATCACTAATACATTCAACAACGGCGCGGGCGTTCTAAACATCACTGACTTTGTCGGAGTTAACAATGTAGCGCGCACGCTTTTTGTGGGGACCACAGAACAACAAGTCTTCCTCAGCGCTCCGAGCCTGACGCAGCCGGAGGCATACAAACCGACCAATCCCGGGGGCCAGGTGGACTCCCACTTCTCGATGGTCGTTGATCCGTCGGATTCGGACTTCATTTATATCGGCGGCGATATCCAACCCAGCGTCTACGAGCCGGAGAATCTTGTTTTTAACGCATCGCAATCCGGTGATTACACCGCCCGGTTGTTCCGCATCAACACGGGCTTGAATGCGAATGCTCACGCGGGAGAACAGATCGTAGGCAATGGAGCCGCGATTCCTCTTCGCGATCCGCGTTTGCAGGCTCCCGCGCCCGTCATGACCGCACCGCACGGCGATTCGCGCGGCATGCTGGTGAGCCCGGATGGTCAGACGGTGTATGATTTGGATGACGGTGGTGTTTTCCAGTTAGCCAATCGCTCGGGGGCCAAAACCGCGCGCAGATGGGAATCACTCAACGGCAATCTTGCCATCGGCGAATTCGCGAAAGTGGACGAGGACCCGCTCAACAATATTGTTCTGGGCGGACCTCAAGACGTCGGCAACCAGGAGCAAACCAAACCGAACTCAGTCGTCTGGCGGGGAATCACCGGAGGCGACGGCAACACCGATTTGGTTGCTGTAATTGGAAACCCTGGACGCCCGGTGGCGGGAACAAATGCGGCCGTCGCGGGAGACCAGACTGTTCTGCGCTACACCATCGGAAACAATTTCCGCGGCATTATCTGGCGCGAATTCGACGCCAACAATAACAACATTACACTGATCAACGGTGTCCTCGCCTCTGACTATAAACAGGGAGTTACGCTGAAGCTGGCGGATCCGCTCACACCTCGCAAGTACCTCTCTGGACTCAATGCCGACGATGCCGCGTTCGATGGTTTCACTGTCGTTACTGGAAGCATCAATGCCGTCAATTCGGCGCGTTTGGTGCTCGGCTTGAATGGTGTTTATGAAAGCACGGATCGCGGCGCCACCATAACCGATATCACCCCGCCCGGAATCGATGCTCAGGTGAGTGCGTTAGTCTTTGGCGGGTACGATACGTTGGGAAATGCCAAACCCAATTTGCTCTGGGCCGCTGCCGGAGACAAGGTCTGGGTCCGTGAGAACGCCGCCTGGTCCGCCGCTCAAACGCCCGAGCCCGACGAAACGATTGTCGGGTTGGCGGTCGACCCGCGCAATTGGGAGGTGGCTTACGCCATTACCAAACGCCACATTCTCGTCACCATCGACGCCGGAGCGCACTGGACGGACATCACCGGTCCAGCCACCCGGAACGGCGCGCTTCCCAAGAGCGACAATGCTTCCATTGCGCTGATTAAAGCGGCTGGACCTGATCTTAAAATCACCAACCGCGACGGTGCGTCCGTCTATATCGACCTGAGCGGGTCGCTCATTCTCGGGGATATCGCTGCCAAGATAACCCAGCAATCCACCGCCGCCGGCGTGCCCATCACTGCGCAGGTGATTGGCAATCGGATTCAGCTGACTGACTCCGGCAGCGCCACCACCTTCTTTGATTTCAAAGTCGAAGCCGCAGGGCAATCGCTGGCAGCCGCGGATTTGGGCCTGATTGCCAATGTGGCCGGGAATCAAATTCAGGGCACGGTTTTTGGCGGCTCAGACATTAACACCTTGCTCTCGACGCTCAACGGCGGAACAGGCATCCGGGTTGGCGGTGTCCGGACGGATGTGTTGCTGATTGGCACAAGCCTCGGAATCTATCGTGCCTTCAATCCGGTGGGAGACCCAGTCGACAACGCGCCCGCGGCAGTCCGAACCTTCGGCAAAGCTGCGGTGGCGCTGAGTTTTGGGACCACCAATAGCGATTTGATTATCAGCGCCGTGGCGGACGGCACACTCTTTAACGACGTGACGGTCCGTTTCGTCAACAACCAGCTAGCGGCCGGGGATAACGAAACTGTCCAGTGGGATCCGGTTGACCAAGTTCTCACTTTTAAAGTTAACGCCGCCACTCAGGCCCAAAGAATCGTGCGAATGCTCACCGATTCCACTGCGGCCGGGTACAACAAGGAAATTGCCCGCTCATTCACAGCTAGATTAGACACGTCGAAAGGCGCCAATACAGGAGCGGGAACTGTGCACGCCGGCGTCTCGGGGGTTTTGACGGGCGGGGCCGACTACCTGAGCTGGACGAAGCTTGGCGCTGGGATGCCGAACGCACAGGTCACGCAAATGATTTATGTCCCGAAGACCCGCAACAATGCGGGGGCCTTCATGGGAGATCAATTGGTAGTGGCAACTCGCGGCCGGGGCACCTGGAAGTTGGACGGCGCATCCGCGATTCTGGCGACACGCCCCAAGCTGACGATCAGCGGGGCCGTCGACAGCGAGAATACGATTGCTCTCACCATGGATACGGACCGGCCTTGGATGCTGGATGTATTCATCGATGGTGATTTGGAGGCCACTTACGACGCGAGCACAATTTATCAAGTGGTCATCGAGGGCACGGACGGAGACGACACGCTCCAAGTTGACGCAGCGATCAGTCTGCCCGGCGGAATTGTTTTCGACGGCGGCGTTGCCACGGACGGAAGTCGGAGCAGCCGGTTGGTGGTCATCGGGGATGGCCAGGCCATCATTCGCAACTCAAGCAGCGACGGGCTCGGAAGTGTGGTGGTAGCCGGCGACGGCGGCAAATCTCTCATTGTAAATTTCATCAACCTGGCGGTGGTGGAAGCAAAAATTAACGCGGACCAGCTGGCCGCGTTTAAATCCGGGCTCGATACCCTTGCGACCCTCAATCAGATCAACGACGCGCTCGGATCAGGAAGCATTCCGCTGTTGGGAGATTCATTGGGCAAATTGACCTCAGCGAACCTGCCTTCGAAATTGCCGCCGGCAGTCGCTGACCGCAGCATTGTCGCCGAGCATCGTTCTGAGGAAGCCGGAGCCAATGAAGAGGACGCGGTGCCTCCGGACACGGGTTCAAGCGAGATCGAAGGTGGGGCAGGGGAAGAAGCTGAGGGCGGAGATCAAGGAGGCGGCTCGAGCCCGCTTTCCATTTTCGGGAAGTTCTTTGAAAGCAGTCCTGCTGGGAACATCCTTGCGGAAATCGGCCGCACCATCGTCACCAACGAAGAGCTGCGCAACGCGCTTGATTCCCTCGATGATATTCCAGACAACGTCAGCTTCACGGAAGCCAACGGAGTGACCCGCTTTGATATCTCGATCAAGAACACGTTCAGCGGGGAAGGGGCCATCGACATCGACGCCTTCAACGGCCGGCTTAGCCTCAAGGGCAATGTCATTTACAAATTCGACGCCGACTTGCACTTGGTGGTTGGCGTTGATGCGAGCGGGTTCTTCATCGATGTCAACGCCGTCACAGGCCCTGAAATCAAGCTGAGCAATATTTCGATCGGCGGCCAACTGACGGCCACAGGCCATATCGGTTTCATCGAAGTCAAGGTGACTGGCGGGTCGGTCCATTTCAGCCCGAATGTCACTATCGCGATCGATTTGAAAGAATCAGCGGATGATCCAGTGACCGGTGAAGTCGCAGGACTCCTGCGCATGCACGAATTTGGCCTCTCTAATATTTTCGATATCCTCAGCATCGACGTTGTCGGAGACCCGAATGCGGACGACCTCAGCTTTACCGGGACGTTTGGGATCGCGGCCATCATCCCAGGGGTTGAGGCGCCGCTCACTATAGCTGACGCCAGCTTGATTTTCACTTGGGCTGATCTGAGCCATCCGCTCGACGTCGACGTCCAGGCGGCTGATAACAGCATGGGCAGCCAGCTCCTGGCCAAATTGCTCAATCTCGATGCCAAGCAACTGTTCCTGGATCTGCTCGAACAAATCGATCATATCGGCGATCAGCTCCGCTCGCTCTCGGCCCTTGATAGCGAGCTGCCGCTCATCAACAAGAGCGTGAATGAACTGTTCGTTGGCGCGCCCTACAAACTCGGTGATCTGCTCAAATTGCACGACGCTGTGCAGGAATACTTCGATGAGGTGGATGCGAGCGGCGGTTCCGTCTCCTTCAATGATTTGTTCGAAGCCATCGTCAATGATATCTCCTCGAAGATGGAAGGCTCTGCCCTCGGCGCCGAGTTGGTCATCGAAAACGGTCATCCTCTGCTGCGCTTCAACATCGAATTCCAAATCGATCCTGAGTTCAGCTTCGGCGCTGATCTGGGCGACAGCTTGAAAGACATCGGCCTCGACGCCACGGCTTCCGGGGTCGCCAGTGTTCAAGCGCATTTCCATTTGGCCCTTGTCTTCGGCATCGACCTCACCCAGTTAGTCACCGGTGGAACGTTGGGCGATGCAGTCTTCTTCAAGCTGAATGACCTGAGCGCTTCGGCGACAATCGCAATTTCCCAGCTCAATCTCAGCGCTGACTTTGGGTTCCTCCAAGCCTCCATTGAGAACGCTATGATCAGCGCGTCGGCTGGTGTTTTCGTGACGTTGCACGATCCCACGCCCGGCGACGACCGCGTCACCATCACTGACCTCACCAGCAACAGCTTCTCGACGCTCTTCACGATCACTCCAACCAATCCGGAAGTGAAGATCGCCGCACAGTCTCTCAGCTTGTTTGTGGGCAGCGGCGGCGGCACACCGGACGAAACCGGAGTGAAGATTACCGGCAGCAATCTCGCCTTCCATCTCTTCGGTAATTTCAGTCCGGCGCCAGGCGAGCCCGCCTTCACCTACGCGTTCAGCACGACCGGTTCGGTCGAGATCGTCGGTGTGTCAGGCTTGGTCCTGCAGGGGACCGTCGCCGTTAGAATTAACAATACCGGCAAAGAATTGCACGAGACTCTCGACACCGGCGCGGGATTGGTGCCGCTGGAATTCAACGCGAGCGAAACCAACTTCACTTCGATCGCCGGGTCCGGTCTCGAATTGAGCATCGACAATTTCGTTTCACTCAAAGGCAATTTCAGCTTCACCAAGACTGAATCGACCGATGGCGCGTTGATCAAGACCGTCACGATCCTGATCGGCGCGGTGGGCGTCGAAAGCTTCTTCGGCGTCGGACCGGTGCGCATCTTGGATGACTCGACCCCGGAACCCGACGACACGATAATCAATCCGGATGCGACGGGCGTGCAGATTTCCGATGGCAAACTCGGCCTGGTCATGGTCAAGAAACTGGACGTGACCAATGCCGCTTTGCCCGTGGTTCTCTCGACGAATTATGCTTTGGACGCGGGCGGAAGCGCTGCGCTCCTCGGCATCCCGGATGTCACCTTGAGCGGGTCGCTCGATGTCCGAAAGAACAGCCTCGGGCCCGTTGACAGACATATCTCGGTGCCAGATGGCGCGGGGAACAATGTCGATGTGCCGGTGAAGTTCGATGGCAATCTCACCCTCGGATTGAGCGGCACGGTCGATTTCAATATCGCTGGCTTCGTCGTGATCAACGGCGCGTTCGGCTTTGAAAAGAACGATACAGTCACCAACATTTTGGCGGGTGATAACACCACCGTTCTGGGGACAAAGACTGAAACGGAAATCAAAGTTGCCGCCACCGACGTCAATATTTTCCTCGGCACTGACTTTGGCACACCGCAGGAAACTGGCGTTAAGATTACCGATGGCGAACTCGGATTGATCCTGTTCAAGACCGTTAACACGACTCTGCTGACCCAAACGGCTTCGAGTTACGCCTTGAAAGCTTCCGGTTCCGCCGCGCTCGTCGGGATCAACGGACTGACGCTGAGCGGATCTCTTTCGGTTAAGGTCAATAACACCGGCATCGACTTCAGCGGCGCGAACAAGGAAACGATCCAGACCCCCGGCGGCAGCGTCGATATCGACTTCGCCAGCGGCATCACCTCGCTGGAAGGCAGCGTTGATCTGGCGATCGGGACCTTCGTCACGCTCTCGGGCGAGTTCAGTTTTAACAAGACGGAAACGCGCAACGTTCAAATCGTCCAGACCTTTACCCATGCCATTCCAGGCGCCGGCACCAATGCGACTCTCGACTTATCGCTCACTAAGACTCCGCTCGGCGCCAAAGTCCGTTCGGTCGTCGTGAATCATTCCGATAACACCACGCTAACCCTGACTGCCGGGACTGATTACACCGTCAATGGACCGAATAAGAAGGTGACGTTGACCGCCGCAGCCGCGGCTGCGCTGACCGCGACCGATGACGTCGTCGTCACGTATTGGGATGCGGCGGACACCACGCCTGCAACTGCCGGCGCCAACGATTACGTCCATACCGAACTCGCCGTAGCCGTGACGAATGTCGAGGCCTTTGTCGGCGCGGGTCCCGCTCGCATCAACGGCCAGATTAATCCGGATGCAGTCGGGGTTGAGATCACCCAAGCCAATCTCGGGTTGCTCCTCTTCACGACGCACGATCCGACCGTGCTCGCGCAGCCAACCTCGACCTACGCTCTAAAAGCCAGCGGCGGCATCGCGCTTCTCGGCGCCGGTGACCTGCAGTTGAGCGGGATTGTCACCGTCGAGATCAACACGACCGGCCGCGATTTCAGCGCCGCGCCGCGCGTGCTCAGCACTCCGGGCGGGGACGTGACGATTGATTACGCCGGGGATTTGCTGCGTGTTGAGGGGAGCGACCTCGATTTGTCCATCGGCGATTTCCTCGTGCTGAAGGGCAATTTCAGTTTCACGAAAACCGCGACTCGCAACGTTCAAATCGTCGACACGTTCCCCGATCCCATTCGTGTGATCGATCAGCTCAACAACGAGCCGGCGGGAACGACTGTGCTCACGCTGAGCAAAGCGCCTAAGAACAACACCTCTGTCGTCTCCGTCGAGGTCAACGGCACGGCGCTGGTTGCGGGCACGGACTACACGGTCGATGCGGTGAACAAGACGGTCACCCTCTCGACGGGCAAAGCGCTCGCCCAGGGCGATAACGTGATCGTCACTTACGATTCAGCGGCTTCTCGGACGGTTTTCAACCTGAGCGCCAAACCGCTCGACGGAACCGTTCGCTCGGTCGTGGTCACGCACAACGATCAGACCACCACAACCCTGACTTCCGGCTACACCATCAATGCCGCGAATAAGACGCTGACCCTCGATTCCGCGCTGCTCGCAGGCGAAAAGCTGACGGTCACGTATTGGGATTCCAACGCGGTGAACCGTTCCACCGGCGGCATCCAGGACATCGTCAATACCGAGCTCGACATCGCCGCGACGAACGTCAACGCGCTGATTGGGGTTGGCGCCAGCACCGCCGACACCAGCGACGACGTTGGCGTTAAGATCACTGGCGCGAATCTTGGCTTGATGCTGTTCAACACGGTGAAGCCTGGCGTGGCGGCGCAACCTTCGAAATACGCCCTGATCGCGAACGGAACCGTTGCGTTGGTGGGCGTTGATCCTCTCACGTTGGAAGGGACGCTCTCCGTCAAGGTCAACAACACCGGAACACCGTTGACCGATGACGGCACTGCCACGGGCGCGCCGTTGAAACTGACGGCGGGCGGCCAGGACGTGATTTTTGATTTCAAGAGCCATGGCTCGAGCAATGTTCAAGTGATTGAAGGAACGAATCTCCGCCTGGGCATCGGCGGCTTCGTTCAACTCAGCGGCAACTTCAGCTTCACCAAGTCCAGCACGCCCAGTTCGCCAGGACCGAACGATGTCGTTACCACCGAAATCCAAGTCGGCGCAACAGACGTCAATGCGTTCTTCGGCGTGGGCGCTGATACTGCCAGCACCGACGATGACACGGGTGTCCGCCTCAGCGATGGCCGGTTAGGGCTGATCTTGACGCAGAGGACCGATCCCAATGCCAATGTTCAAGCCGCGCCGAAATATGCGCTGGTCGCCAGCGGCACCGCGGCCCTGGTCGGCATTCCAGACCTCGAGTTGAGCGGCACAATCGCAGTTCGCCTGAACAAGACCGGCACGCCCGTGACGGTGGATGGAACTCCAACTGGAGTTGCGCGCAGCATTCCGGTCGGCAACGACCAGGTTGTCCTCGACTTCAAAGCCACCGGGAACAGCGACGTTCAGGAAGTTACGGGAACGAACCTCAAGCTGGCCATTGCCGGGTTTGTCGATCTCAGCGGCAACTTCTCGTTCAACAAGACTTCCACCACCGGCAACAACGGGATCGTTCACAGCGAATTGTCCGTCGCCGCGAGCCAGGTCAATGCGTTCCTCGGTGTTGGCGCTGACACGGTCGACACCACGGATGATGTCGGCGTGAAAGTCAGCAGCGCGAACCTCGGGTTGCTCGTCTTCAGCGACTTTAATCCGGCTCCTGGAGCGGTTCAGATGCCGTCCACCTTCGCACTCGTCGCCGATGGCGGCGTGGCACTGGTGGGAGTTACAGGCCTGACTTTGAGCGGTCAACATCTCCTGGTTAAGGTCAATAATACCGGGACGAATGTCACCGACGGATCGGGTAATCCGCGAACTTTGACCGTCGGCAACGACACCGTGACGCTTGATTTCACCAGCAGCGGCGCCGCGAATGTGGCTTCTCTCGATGGCACGAACCTCACGCTCGACATCGCCGGATTCGTCAGCCTCAAGGGCAACTTTAGCTTCAGCAAAACGGAAACCCGCAACGCGCAAATCGTCGATACGTTCGGAGACGTCGCTCAGGTGGTTGACCGGTTCATCGACGCGTTCCAAGTCGTGGATACGTTCGATGATGTGACCAAGGTGGTCAACAGCTTCACAACCACCGCGAGCACCTCGACAGTGACGCTCGGACAAACAGTCCGTGCCGGAACAACCATCAGCGTTAGCATTGATGGCCAGACGCTGCAGAGTGGGTTCTCGTTGTCAGGCCAGACGGTCACGTTCACTCCGGCGATTGCCGCTGGTAAGCAGATCCAAGTCACTTATTCCTCAGCCACCGCCGTGGTCGTGACACTTTCCCAGATACCCAAGAACGGGACGCTCACATCGGTCGCTTACAAGCATTCCGACGGTGTGACCTCGACAACGACGGCGCTCACCGCAAGCGATTACACCTTCAATTCGACCAACCACACCATCACGATCAATGCCAGCGTGCCGCTCGCAGCTCTGGATGATGTGGTGGTCACTTACACGAACGCGTCCACTGACCTTAACCTGACCCAGACTCCGAAAACTGGTGCTACGGCCACGGTGGTCGTGACGCATGACGATGGCACCACCACCACGCTCACCTCCGGATTCAGCGTGGATGCAGCCAACAAGAAGATCACTTTCACGACTGCGTTGCTGCCGACCGATGATGTCTCCGTCACTTATCTGCGCGACGTGGTTTCGGTCGAATTAACTGCCACCCCGCTGAACAATACCCTGACCTCGCTCGTTCTGAAGAAGATCACCGGCGCCTCCATCACGTTGGTCCCGGGCGATTACACCTTCGACGCCGCTACCCGCCGGGTTACCATTACCCGCGCGCTCGACCCGACGGACGATCTCCAAGTCACTTATTTGAATTCAGCGGTGACCTCACTGCCCGGCGGTCCGGCCGACATCGTCTACACTCAAATCGCCGTCGCGGCCACGAGTGTCTACGCCTTCCTCGGAGCGCCGGGCGATCCGAATACCACCACTGACGACGTCGGTATTCGCGTTTCAGGCGCGAACCTCGGCTTGCTCTTGTTCAAGAAGAGCGGCCCTGGCATCACCGCGCCGAGCACTTACGCTTTGGTGGCCAGCGGCACGGCCGCGCTCGTTGGAATCAACGATGGCAATGGCGACCCGCTCCTTGCGCTGAGCGGCGATTTGAAAGTTCGCTTCAACAACACCGGCACGCCAGTCACGAGCGATGGAACACTCACTGGCACGCCAAGAACTTTGACCGCGGGCGGACAGCCTGTTGTTCTGGATTTCCGCGCGACCGGCAACAGCAACGTGCAGGCGTTCGAAGGCACGAATCTGAACCTGCAGATCGCCGGGTTTGTCTCCCTCACGGGCAATTTCGCGTTCACCAAGACGGACACAACCGTCGGCAACCTGGTAAAGACCGAAGTCACCGTCGCGGCCACCGAGGTGAATGTCTTCCTCGGATCGGGCGCGAATACCGCCAGCACAGATGACGACCTCGGCGTCCGTCTCAGTGATGGCAGTCTGGGTCTGCTGCTCTTCAGGACTTTCGATACGTCGCCCGGCGCCACGCAAGCGCCCGCGAAATACGCTTTGGTCGCCGGCGGCACGATCGAGCTGGTTGGCGTGCCCTCGTTGTCGCTCGGCGGCACGGTCCAAGTGCGGATTAATAACACGGGAACTCCTGTCACCAACAACGGCCTTACCACCGGCACGCCTCGCACCGTTAGCGCAGGTGGCCAGCCGGTGACACTCGATTTCCGCTCGACCGGAAGTGACGACGTTCAGGAATTCACCGGCACAAACCTGCATCTTGGAATTGCCGGTTTCGTCGAGATTCAAGGCGACTTGAGCTTCCGCCAGCAGGACACAACCTCTCACATTGTCGACAGTTTCACCAATGTCCGCCAGGTGACTGATAAATTCACCGTCGACAGCCAGCTCAATTCCACCAAGACGGTCACTCTCACGCAAACCGTCAAGACAGGCGCTACCCCAACCGTGACGGTCAATGGCACGGCGGCGACGTTCACGCTTTCGAACGACCGCACCAGTCTCACCCTGACGAATGCCCCGGCGGTGGGGGCTTTAGTTTCCGTAACTTACGAGGTCGATTCAGCCGTGCTTAAACTGAGTGGCGCGCCCAATGGCGGCACGCTCACCAGCGTCGAACTCAATGGAAACGCGCTGCAGGCGGCGCAGTACACTTTCAATCCGGCGACCAACACGATCACGATTGCTTCCTCGGTGGCGACCTCCCTCACCGATGACGTAGTCGTCAAATATGATGCGGGACGAACGGAAATCAGGGTCGGCGCGGTCAATGTCTCGACTTTCCTCGGCACGCGGGGCGATCCAAACGATCCCAACGATGATGTTGGCCTTTCGCTGACGGGCGGCAAACTGGGTCTGCTCCTTTACAAGCAGAAACAGGCGAATGGCGCTCCCGCTGGGCCTTCCAAATATGCGTTGGTCGCTTCAGGCGCCGTGGCGCTGAACGGCGTAACAGGGTTGCAGCTGCAGGGGACTGTTTCCGTCAAGTTGAACAACACCGGAACGCCCGTGACGGATGATGGCTTGGTTACGGGCACGCCGATTTCAATCGCAGTGGGCCAGAATAGCGTCGCTCTCGATTTCCGGAACAGCGGCAGCGCCGATATCGCAATGTTCGAGGCCATCGGCGTCAAGCTCGTCATCGGAACTTTCCTCAGCTTGAAGGGCGACTTCAGCTTCGTTCAGACTCGAACGGTGCAAATGTCCGACACGTTCACGGATGCCGGTCAGAATCTCGTTGAACAATTCCAAAATCTGGCGGCGAACACGCAGGACATTGTTTTGAGCCAGGCGGTCAAGGCCGGGACTTCGATTGTGGTGAAGAAGAATGGCTCGACCATCACGAGCGGTTACACCTTGCAGGCCGATGGCAAGACGATTCATCTCGACACCGCACTGCTCGCCACGGACACGATCGAGATCACCTACACGCCAGCGACGGTCCCGCTGCAGTTGACCGGGACGCCGGTCCTCATCGAAGCCGTCAAGGTCAATGGCGTCGCCACCTCGCATTACACCTACGATTCCACCAACCGGATCATTACCCTGACCGATGGTTTGAGCCTCGCCACCGATGACGTCGTCGTCACTTACGACGATGGCAATCACGCCGCGATTAATCCGGCCACGGATATCGTGCACACGGAAATCCGGATTGCGGCGAATAACGTCGAAGCGTTGCTCGGCGCCGGGGCCGATACCGAATCGGATACGACCGATGATGTCGGGATTAAACTGTCGAACATCAGTTTGGGCGTCATCCTGTTCAAGAACTTCAACCCAGCGCCAGGCGCAATTCAGAGTCCGTCCTCGTACGCGTTGGTTGGCAGCGGCGACATTGACATCGTTGGCGTTGATGATCTGACCTTCGGGGGGACCGTCACGGTGCGCGTTAACCAGACGGGCACACCTGTGACCGACGCCGGCACGGCCAATGGCACGCCGTTGAACGTCCACGTCGGCAGCGCCACGATCCCGCTCGATTTCCGCGACACCGGCACTGCGAATATCATGACGGTTGAAGGCGCCGGCCTGCAATTGACGATCGGGACGTTCCTCAACCTGAGCGGCAACTTCAGTTTCACCAAACAGGAAACCCGCCACGCGCAGGTCATTGATACGTTCAACTCGATCACCGTAACGAGTGGCCACACCGACTTGACGCTCACGCATCAGCCGCTCGATGCGAAGGTGATCTCCGTGGTTGTCAATGGATCGACCACTTTGCCCGCGACCGACTACTCGATTAACGCGAACACCCAGACGCTGACGATCACAAGCGCTGCCATCTCGACCGGAAACAACGTCGTCGTCACCTACGCCGACAACGCGGTCAAAACCACCGCTTCCGCGAACACCGATACGGTGCAGACCACCATCGCCATCGGCGCCACCGATGTAAACGCGTTGCTCGGCGCCGGCGCTGATACCGAGGACCTGACGGATGATGTCGGCGTCCGAGTGTCGGATTTGAATCTCGGATTGATCTTGTTCAAGACGGTGAATCCGGGCGGCGTCGCGGTTCCTTCGACCTATGCGCTGATTGGCAGCGGCACCATCGCGCTCGTCGGAGTTCCTGACCTGACCATTAGCGGGACGGTGACGGTGAAGGTGAACAACACCGGCACGCCCGTCACGGACACCGGCAGGACGACGGGCACTCCGCTGACGGTGAGTGCAGGCGGTCAGTCGATCAATCTCGATTTCCGATCCACCGGCCAAGCCACGCTGCAGCTGATCGAAGGGACGAACCTCCATCTCGCCATCGCGGGCTTCGTCGACATCAGCGGCAACTTCAGCTTCAAGAAGACCACTTCCGTTAGCGGCAACATCACCACCTCGCGCATTGAAGTCGGCGCGACTGCGGTCCACGCGTTCTTGGGGACAGGAGCGTCGACGACCGACACGAGCGATGACATCGGCGTTGATCTCAGCGGCGGCACGTTCGGGCTGATCCTGACGAAACAAACTGGAGTTGGGGCAGCCGCAGGTTCGAAGTTCGCCTTGGTTGCGAGTGGCACGCTGGCGTTGGTCGGAGTTCCTGGGCTGACGTTGATCGGAACAGTTTCTGTCCGGATGAACCGGACCGGCGCCGCGATCAATGATTCCGTCATGGTGAATGGAACTCCCATCCCGATTGATTTCAGCGCCACGGGCACAGCCGACATTACTTCCGTCGAAGCGACGGGCATCACGATTCAAATCGGCGGATTCGTCAGCCTTAGGGGCGATTTGAAATTCGAGAAGCAGGATACAACCGGCGTCTTGACGGACACTTTCACGGACGTCCGGCAGGTGGTTGACTCTGTCACCGTCACCAGCGCGATCGTCACGAGCAAGACGGTGACTTTGAGCAAGACGGTGAAGAGCGGCACGACTCCAGTCGTGAAAGTCAACGGAACCGCTGAAACACGGTTCACTCTCGGGACAAGCAGCAGCCTCACTTTCAATAGCGCGGTCACGCTGGCCGAGGACGACGTTGTCGAGGTTACTTACGAGATTGATCAAACGCCGCTGCAGTTGAGCGGTGCGCCAGCGGGTGGAGTGTTTACGAGCGTTACGAAGAATGGGACAGGCCTCGCGTCCAGCGCTTACACATTCAACGCGACCAACAACACCCTCACGATCAATCAAGCGCTGGCGGTGACGGATGACCTTGTCGTCACTTACAATTCCTCACGCTCCGAAATCCGCATCGGCGCCGCCAACGTAAGAACGTTCCTGGGCAGCGCCGCAGATCCATTCAACCCGACCAGCAGCGACATTGGCATTAGCCTCACTCAGGGCCAGATCGGCGTCATCAGCGTGAAGTCGGGCACGGCGCCGGCCAAGTTCGCGCTCAGCGGTTCGGGCACGGTGCAATTGTTCGGCGTTCCGGATCTGATTCTCAGCGGCACGATCGGCGTCCAGGTCAATAAGATGGGCGTCCCCGTCGACGAAACCATCAACGTTGGCAACACTCCGGTCCGGGTTCACTTCACGAGCGGAGTTGACCTGTTCGCATTCAGCGGCACGAACCTGAACCTGAACATCGCGAATTTCGTCACGCTCAGCGGCAATTTCAGCTTCAGCAAAGAAACAACCGTGACCGGCACGGGTCAGAACGCCGTGACTCATACCAAGATCAAAGTGGGCGCGAGCGACGTCGATGCGTTCCTTGGCAAAGGCCCCGCCCGCAACCAGGATGGCACGATCAACCCGGATGCGATGGGCGTGCTGATTGAAAATGCCACGCTCGGGTTGGTGCTCTATCGCGACGGAACAGCTGCGTCGACTTACGCGCTCGATGCTTCGGCCGACGTGCAATTGCTCGGCTTTGACAGCGTCCTGAGCTTGAGCGGCCGCGTCGGCGTTCGCGTCAACAACACCCTTGGCCAGGTTCACGAAACCATTCTGGTCGGCGATTCCCCCGTCTCCGTCGATTTCGGCGCCTCCGAAACCAATCTCGCCCTCGGGTTCTCCGGCACCGACCTGAACTTGAACGTGGCTGGCGTCGTCAAAGTTTCCGGCGACTTCTCGTTCAGCAAATCAGTCAACACCAACAACAACACCGATCCTACTGACGACATTACGACCATCAAAGTCGGCGTTGCCCAAGCCAATGCCTGGTTCGGGAACGAAGACGAAACGATGGGCTTGCGCATCTCCAACGCGAGCCTTGGCCTGGTGCTGATCAAATCGGCAACTCCTGGCAGCGCCAGCAAGTATGCATTGAAAGCGTCGGCGGGCGTCGCGCTGGTCGGCTTCGAGGAAGCCCTGACGCTCAGCGGCACGGTCACCATCGACATCAACAAGACTGGAATTCCGGGCGGCACGGGCACTGGCACCTACCACGAAACCGTGACTATTCCAGGCAGCTCGCCCATTGACATCTCGTTCCCGACCGGCACGAGCGGCGATTACATCGCGGTCGGCGGAAGCAACCTCACGTTCAGCATCGCCGATTTCGCTTCGCTCACGGGCGATTTCTCATTCAGCAAATCGATTAACAACAACAATACGCCGACCAATCCTGCCGACGATATCACCACGATGAAGGTCGGGTTGAACGACGTGACGGCGTTCCTCGGCCAAGGTCCAGCCAAGATTAATGGCGTCGATAATCCGGATGCGATGGGCGTGTTGCTCGAGCACGCCAAGCTGGCGTTGGTCATGATCAAGAACGGCGCCCAAGCCGCCAAATACGCAGTCGATGGTTCGACCAGTTTCCGCTTGCTCGGCTTTGATAGCACTCTGGCGTTGAGCGGCAATTTCGCCGTTCGCGTGAATACCATGGGCGCAGCCTTCACCGACTCCGTGTTGGTCGATGGCGTGAGCATCCCGATTAATTTCACTGCCACGGAAGCGAACTTCATTGGTTTCTACGGCACGGGCGTTCACTTGACGATTGGGTCGGTCATCGATGTGACCGGCAACTTCGCCGTCACCAAGAGCACCATCACGACGCAAACGGATGTGACGACGAAGCTCTTTATTGCGGCCTCGAACGTTAATGGAATGATCAGCGGACTCTCCGGCGGCCTTAGCAATGGGAGTCTGGCCTTCTTGCAAGTGAAGAAGACCATCACGAGCACTCAAGTCACGACCAGCGGTTATGCTCTCAAGATTTCCGCCCACATTTCACTCGGAGGCGGGGATACCAGCGCCAGCGGCACCGTGACGGTGCGCCGCAACAGTTTGAAATCCGGAGTCAGCGAGACCATCAGTGTCGGCGGCCAAACCACAACTTTGACTTTCACGGACGGCACGAATGGGACTGTTGATGAACGAGCCACTGAGCCGACTCCAGGCACAATCAATCCTTTCTGGTCCGTGCAAGCGAGCGATGTGGTCATCGACATCGGCGACCTGGTGAAGCTCTCGGGCAGCTTCAGCACCGGCAGCCCTGTCCTCGCCGGCAATCTGAGAACCACCACGCAGACCGTGACCAACGCCCGGTTGTTCGTCCAGATCGACGCCACCACGGAACTCTTCAGCATCACGGCCACCTCCGCCACTTACACACTCACGGAAGACAAGACGGTCACCACTTCCAATCCGGCCGGCAACTATGTCATCACCAAACGTGAACTGACGATCACGAACGCCAGCCTCTCGATTGCTGGTTACCTCGTGATCACTGGAAGCCTGCACGTCGTCAATCAACCGACCTTGGCGAATCCGACGACCCAGTTCGAATTCACCAACATCAATCTGGCTCTCTACATCGATTCCAAGTTGATGGTAAGCGTCGGCGGCAGCATCACCTTCACACACAGCGCCGCGAACGGCTTCAAGCTCGGCAGCTTCTTGCCAGGCGGCTTCGCCCTGTTGCCTGAGGGGCTCCCGCTCTCGGATAACCCCAACGCCCGCAGAGTCAGCCTGGACAGCCCGCCACCGCCGCCGCCCCAGCCCGGCGCACCCATGGTTGTTGGACCGCTCACCCTGACAAATCCGGGCATCGGCATCGACAGCGAACAGTTCAAATTCGGTTTCGAGGGCGGCAAGATTCACTTGCTCGTCCCGATCTCGATTTATGCCGAATCCGCCACTGTTTCGGTCGGGACAGGTTTCACTGCGAAGATTGAAGATGGGCCTGATGTTGACGTGAACAACATCAAGAAAGGCATCAACGGCGTTCTGAAACTCGACGTGAACCTCACGCTCGGCACGTTCTTGCCAGATGGACCCCCGACGTTCGCCGGATTCGATCTCGACGTCGACAAATTGACGGTCGGGATCGGCGGCACCACTACCAGTCCGCTGGTTTCGCTCGTCGCAACGGGCATCAAACTGAACCCTGCGGCCCGAGGCGCTCAAGAGCTGTTGTCGATCGGCACCGCCACCGCGACGCTCAATCTCAGCGGCATCTCGATCGGCGGCGGCGCTCAGAATTTTGCGATCCTTGGCAACGGTTCCTTCCTGGCCAAAAACAATTTTGGCGTCACCTTCTCGATTGGCCAAGGGAGCACCGGTGATAACGCCAATGCGGGGAGCAGCGTCGGGATGCCGTCGTGGTTGCCGCTCAAGAGCGCCAGCGTCACGATTCTCTGGCCGGGGAATAATTTTAATACCAATCCGGGCGCCTTCCAGTTGGTGATCTCAGCCCAGATCGAAACCACCGTGGCTGGCATCACGCTGAGTGGCGGTGTCACTGGACTGAAGATCGACATTACCAAACTGCTCGCCGGCCAATTCGCCATCGAAGACATCGAATCGGTCAATATCGGGGCGGGCGGAACGATCGGCGGAATGGCTGTGAGCGGCTCGCTCATTGCCGGTGTCATCAAATTCGACTCGAACTACAATGTCATTCAGCCAGGCAGTACGACCCCGGTCCACGACAAGACCTTCTTCGCAGGGTTGCAGGGGCAGGTTACGATCCCAGGAGTCGGCGGGGCCGGACTCCGCTTGGGCATCGCCGATTTCGGAATTCTGTCGATCTTCATCTCGGCCGGCATCCCGATTATCCTTGATCCCAATACAGGCATCGCCATCACGGATCTGCGCGGCGGAATCGAATTTGGCAATACGCTCCCAACTCCAGGAGCGAATCTCCCGAACACGCTGTCCGTGGCGGAACACGCCAAGCAAGCCGCTTTCGAAATGCGGAGTGGACCTTTCAGCCCACCGCTGCAGCAGACTTCCGATGAATGGTTGACCCAACTGAAACGGCAGATCGGCAACCTGAAAAAAGCCAACCCGAACGCGACGTTCATCAATCCGTTCACGCAGCCAATGCTCATTCGCGCTGGCGCCACTCTCTATGACGCTTACGCTTCGACAGCGACGTTCCGCGCGGATGTCGATCTGACGATCGATACTTCCGGCAAGATTCTGATCGTCGGTAATGTCACCTTCGCCAGCTCGCTCTCGGTCAAAGGATATTTCTTCGGCGACCTCTCAAAGATTCAATCGGGCCAAGCCAAATTCCTCTTCCTGCTCGACATGCCCGGCGGCGCCGCGCGCAGCCTTGGCGGCACCAGCATTTACGGCGAGCTGACCTTCGAGTTCCTGATGGGCGTGGCCTCGCCCCATGCGGTGACCGATACGATCACAGGCCTCGCGGCAACTGACACCGTTCTGAACCTCACGTCCACCGCGCGCATCGATTCCGGCTACACCGTCACCGTCAGCAAGAACGGCGTGCCTCTTGGCGCCACCGATTACTCCGTCGACGTCAACAGCAAGCACACCGTGACGTTGAAGGATACCGTACCTCATAGCACTTCCGATACGTTCACGGTCGATTACGACAGCGATGCGGTCCCGACGGCCAACCTGGAACTTCCTGTCACCGATACTTTCACCGACTTCCTAGCTTCCGACACAGTCCTCGCGCTCAGCGCGCAGCCCAAGGCGGGAACGACGGTGACCGTGACTCGAAACGGCACGGCGTTGACGACTTCGCAATACACCGTGGATGGCCCCAACCAGACTGTCACCCTCGGCAGCATCAGCGGTCGTCTCGATACTGATGACTATGTGGTGACCTATGCCACCAGCCTGCAGGACAAGACCGTCACGCAAACATTCACCGATTTCAAAGCTTCGCAAACTCTCCTAGTCCTAACGGCCCGTCCGAAAACCGGATCAACGCTCACCGTGACGCGAAATGGAACCGCCCTGAACGCTTCCGATTTCACCGCGAATTTCACCGCCCAGACCGTCACATTGGGCGCCGGGATTACCGGACGCGCAGACACCGATGATTACGCCGTCACTTATACGACTCAACCAGCCCCGCCAGTCAACAACACCGCTGGCGGGAACGGCATCTCATTCAAGATCACCATCGGTGGCGGTGTGGTCGAGGATGTGGCCGGTGGCGCGGTCTCGGCGGAAGTTCAAGGCCAGGTCATCCTCCGTTTCTTCATAGATACAGCCACGAGCGAAGTCATCTTCAGCATTGATTTCGCCGCGGTCGTCAAAGTCTCGTTCCTCGGTGATATCGGCGTGGCTTCCGGCCAATTCGTCATCCGCAAAACTCCAGGCGGCGACTTCCAGTTCTGGGGCGCCATGCAAATCATGACCGGCTCTGGGCTCAAGAAGCTCGAGCAAGCCGGGATTTTCGTGAACGGCACCTTGCAGTTGAAGATCAATACGGTGAACGAGGACAAGATCGTCACGCTGACTTTTATTGGGGATGATCCTGACACGCCGAATGTCACGGAAACGCAATTCACCAAGAATGTTGCTCTGCCCAAGACCAGCTTCGCTGTCTACGTCAGCGGTTACGCGATCTACAAAGCGGGTCCAGCGCCGGCCCAAGGCGCACCCGACACGCGCCAGCAATTGTTCAAGGTCGAAGGCGCGCTGGCCCTCGAAATCAACAATACCGGCCTGCAAATGCTGGTCGTCGGTAATTTTGTCCTTGGGCCGGAAGCCTCGCCGCTCATCGAATTCAGCGTCAATGGCCTGATCGTTTTCCGGAACATTAACGATCAAATTGTCTTCGCCGCGCGTTTGAACCTCACGCTGACGCGCAATCTCGTTCCTGGAGTCGGCTTCACTGGACGATTCGGCCTGATCATCAATACCAGCGGCCAGGATGTTAATTATACGATTCCAGATTTGAATCCGGCCATCCCGACCGTCACCGACGTCAACGGCGCCAGCATCGAAACTATCGTGAACGGGCACCGCACGTTGACGATTCCGGGCCGCGCTCCGCTGCTGGGCGGTGGACTCAGCTCAACCGCCGGCTTCTACATTGTCATCCAGGGTTCGGGCGACATGACCTTGCAGAGCGTGCTGACGCTGCATGCTTCCCTGTTCATTTCCGTCAACGCGAATCAATTCACTCTGGCGGCCAACGTCAGCGCGAGCGTGAGTTACCTCGGCAATTTGTCAGGGAGTCTCGCGTTCACTATCAATAGCTCGGGTCTATGGGGCGTCGCTCAGCTTTCGCTGGCGGGCAGTGGAGTTATTCCAGGGGTGACCCTCAATGGTCAGTTCCTGCTCGAAGTGAACACGACGAGCAGTCAGCAAAGCATTTCAACTTACACCGTCAACACCACGACAGGCCAACTGTCGTCCACCCCGCAAACTGTCACCATTGCCGCCTCGACGCTTCACCTGGTGATGGGTGGAACTCTGACTGTCGCGGGAAGCTTCACGATCATCGGCAAATTGGAAATGACCATAACGCCAAGCCGCCTCGAGGTGGTCGTGACCGCGCAGGTCAGCTTGGGTGGTTTGGGCAGCCTGGCGATTAGCGGCAATCTGATTATCGATAGCCAAGGGCTGATCCTCCGGATTGTGGCCACGCTCGGCACGAGTTCCGGCCTCGGCAGCAGCGTCGGGCTGACCATCTCCGGCGCCGTTCGCTTCGAAATCAACACCACCGGCAGCGCCAGAACTGTGACCGACGGCAACAACGTGCAGCACACCGTCAATGCGGGCGCATTGCTCGAAATCACCGGCACGGTCAGTTTCAACGGCTTCGCCAGCGCCAGCGGCACGCTCCTCATTACTTATAGTGCAGGCGCTCTCCAGGTTTATGTCGACGTCACCATCTCTGTCGGCAATGGGCTCAACGTCCATGCCACTGGCTATCTGCTCATCAATTCCGGCGGTGTCGCTCTCTACGTCGACGTTTCGGTCGACGCGACCATCGGCGCTTTCTTCAAGATCCAAGCCAGCGGCAAACTGAAGGTGAACACGAGCAATTCGTCCGTCTCTGTCCCGAACACCAACGTGACCTTGTCGGCCCACTCGTTCGGTTTGTCGCTCACCGGCAAGGTTGTCATCCTCGAATTGTTTAGCTTCAACGCGACATTTGAAATCGTCGTGGGCGGTCAGATCACCTTGCCGCGACTCACGAATCGGAGCGGCAACACTGTGCTTGCCGCGGAAACCGTCACGCTGGGCGCCGGTGAATGGGCCTTCACCTTCGACGCCAGCATCAATTTCTTCGGCTTGATCAGCCTCCATGCCGCCGGTTCCATTCGTTCCAATGGCGATTTCCGCATCCAGTTCGACGGCCGGATCGTGATTGGCAGCGAGTCGTGGGGCATTGTCGGGCAGTTCAACGTTTATGCTTACTACAACCAGGGCGTCCTTGGGTTTGGCGGCGGCGCTTCCGCGAGCCTGGTGTTCGGCAAATGGGACATTGGCGGTGTCTCAGTCGATTTCGATTACAACTCTGTCACCGGTTACATCAAGATCACGGGCTGCCTGCACTTGGATTTCTGGCTGTTCAGTGTCGACATCTGCGCCACCTTCACGGTCGGCTTGTTCAAGCTCCCGCCGCCGGTTTATCTGGCCAGCAGCAGCACCGGCGCGTTACAGGGCGGAGCGGTTAATGCGGACGGTTTGCTTTATCTGAACATGGGCAACCTCGCCAGCCGCCGCAATCTCGCTGGGGACGAAGTCAACGAACAGTATTACGTCCGCCACATCGCGGGCAGCCCCGACGCTGGCGGCGAAACTGTCGAGGTCAGCGCCTTCGGCCGCACGCAACAATTCACCGGAGTGAAGAAGATCATCGCGGACGCCGGCAGCGGCGACGACATGATCATCCTGCGCTCGGGCATCAACTCGCCGGTCGACCTCAGTGGCGGCTCTGGCAACGACACCATCATTGTGGAAGGGCCTGGTGGGGGGTCGGGCAATATTATCAATGGCGGCGATGGCAATGATGTCATCCAACTCGCCCAGATCATGGCCGTCGGATTTACCCTAAACGGCGGGGCGGGTGACGATCAGATCCGCGGCGGCTCTGGCAACGACACCATCAACGGCAATGACGGAAACGATCAAATCGAAGCCGGCGTCGGCGATGACAGCATCGACGGCGGCAACGGCAGTGATTCCATCCGCGGCGGCACCGGCATCGATACTATTAATGCGGGCTTAGGCGCCGATTCGATCCTCTGGTCGAAAGGCGATGGACAGGACTCGATCAACGCCGGCGGCGATTCGGACACGCTGATTATCACGGCCGGGAGCAACAGCGAGAACATCACGATTTCCGCGAGCTCAGCTAGCACCGTTGTGACATGGATAGGCGAAGGCATCTCGCTGACAAGCTCTAATCTGGAAGGGATCGACCTCAACCTCGGCGCGGGCGCTGACATCCTCACGATGGAAGATCTCAGTGCCACTCCCACCAGCCACATCGATATCGATCTTGGCAGGAATGACGGTGCGGCTGACTCCATCACCTTCAAAGGCGTGAGTGGTGGCAACACGATTAACGTCACCACGCAGAATGACACTGATCTCGACGGCGATGGCCTGACCGATCCGATGATCAAGATCAATCAGGTCGGCGGCCGGCAGATCAGCATCCTGAACGCCGTGCGCGGCCCCGGCGACAATCTCACGATCCAAACGCAGAACAGCGCTGACACGATCAATGGCGCCGGCGTCCTCCTCGATCTGATGGCGATGACGTTTATCGCCAATGGCGGGAATGACGTTCTCATCGGCACGCCGTTCAATGACGTCCTCGATTCCGGCGCCGGCAGCGACACCGTCACGGGCGGCCCGGGCGTTGACACTTTCCGCGACGCGAGCGGAGCAGGGGACAACGACACACTAATTGAAATTGGCGACCGCGACGGCTTCGCTGACATGTCGCTGTTCGCTAACCTTTTCGTCCGCGGCACAATCAAAGCCGATGACGGCCAGAGCGCTTTCTACAAGGCCAACCACACTCTTGAACAAAGCACGCCTCCAGCCGATCCGTTGTTCCCGACGCCGACGGTGTTTTCCTTGCGGGATACGGGCGACGTTTATGCGGGCGGCGCGGAAGTCGAAAGCCTGCTCAACTCGAGCCAGGCGCCGATCTTCGAACGGGCGCTCATCCAAGGCGGCGACCGGAACAACATCATGGTCCTGGGCGACCACAACAATCAGATCAAGGTCGGCAGCCAGTTCTACACAACGCAAGCGTGGAAAGGCCAAGCCTCACTTGATAACGGCGCCAACCGCGGGATCAACGCCGATAGCTTCAATGAGTATTACATCCTCAATCTGACCGGGTCCGTCGGTTCGAAGATCAGCATTGTGGACAGCGGCGGCGCCGATGGTTTCGATGAGGTTTATGTTTACACAACTGACACGGCTGATTCCGTCACGTTAAATGCGACTCGCGCGGGCAACGTCACCACCGGGCTCGTCATCGTTGGCAATGAATTTGGCTCCGGTTTCGCCCAGAAGAAGACCCTCGACAACGGCGGCGTCGAACGCCTCGTTTATTATGCCCATGACAACCAGGGTCATCGCATCCAGAGAACTGCTTCGGGCGGGTTGCTCTATGACATGACCGATCCGAGCAATCCCAAGCCGCTTTACCTGGAAACCACCACCAATACGGGTGATCCAGTCATGGTCAAAGCGCCGAACCCGACTCGGGACGATCTCTCCTTCCGCGCCATCGAACGTTTGCAGGTTCTCACGTTGGCTGGCGATGACAGCGTCGCAACCAATGATACTGCCATCGAATCAATCGTTAATCTGGGCGCTGGCAACGATATCATCGTGCTTGGCGTCGTCCCGCAGATCAATGATCCGGGCAATATCAACCCGGAGTATCCCCTCGGTATTCCCGTCGCTGATACGCAGAACATGACCAACGGCAACTCCGCCGTGTTGACGGTTTACGGCAGCGACGGCCAGGATCAGTTCGAGGTGAACCACAATCGCGCCTTGCTCTACCTGCATGGCGGCGCCGGCGACGATACTTTCATCATTAACACCTTCTTGGTCCTGCGCGAAAATCCGGACAAACCGGACGATATTAGCAACCTCACGCAGATGTTCGGCGGCGGCGGGAGCAACCGCTATCAGTACCTCCAAAACGCCCCGGTCAAGATCAACGGCGGAACAGGCACAGACACGATTGTCATTAACGGCACGCCCATCGCGGATACATTCATCGTCACAGATAAGTTTGTCGTCGGGGCCGGCCGCATCACCTATTTCACGAATGTCGAACGTCTCGAAGTGAACGGGGCCGGCGGCGCCGACCAGATCTACATCATGAGTTCGAGCCAGGACCTCGAAATCGTTGTGCGCGGCGGCTCGGGCAACGACACGATTCATCTCGGTGGCGATCCGCCGCCGCTCGTGTTCGATCCGCCCTCATTCACCTATCAGCCGCCTTCCTATCAGGTGCAGGATCCGCCCGTGACCGTTTACAATCCCATCACGTGGGGCTTCGGTTCGCTCGGCTTCACCTTCCCATTCTGGATCGGGGGCGGGGATATAGTTAACTACTTGAAGGCTTTCCTCATCACATATCTCAACGCGCTGGTGAACTGGGTGAAAATCTTCATCCCCAGCCTGACTGTCACGGATGCAGGCGGAATCACGCAGGTGGTCAACGATGCGGCGAGCAACCCGAGTTATAGCTTCGATTACGGGCGTTGGTGGATCTTTAGCCCCGAAACGCATGTTCAGTTCAGCGACATCAACCTGCACCTGCAGTACGCCTCGCAGGTCTTGCCGCCGCTCCGCACGGTTGTGCCCGACCCGATCACGGTCGATCCGCCGCCGTTCGCGTTCAAAGCCGACCCGAACCTAAAGGTCTCCGATATTAAAGGCCGGGTCACGATTGATGGCGGCAACAGCTTCGAAACGCCGGGGCAGGGCGACACCGTGATCGTTCACGACACCGCCGACGGTTCGAACATCAACGGCGCCTTGACTTCCTCAACCGTGCCCGTGCTCGATTCCGAGGAATACCAGAAATACACTTACAATAATCAAACGATCTACGTCACCACAGCTGAGCCCTTCACCGGGTCAGTGACGAAAACATTCGTCACCACCAATGACGGCGGCCGGACGTTCACGCCGTTCACCCAGCTCGTTTACGGCTCAGCTCCTGCAGGCGCGGCCAAGATCCTGGTCAACGGAATGGTCCCGCAAACCGATGCGAGCGGCAATGTGCTCACCGACGCGGCCGGCAATCCAAAGATGCAGCCGGGCAAAGTCGGGGTTTTTCAAAAGTTCTTTAGCCAGCAGAAGGATGCTGTCACGGGCGCGCCGCTGAACCGGACTTACCTCAATCTGACTGGCCTTGGCATGGGCGACGGCACGGCGCTCGACGGCACGCATTTCCAAGGCGTCGAATACTCGAATATCGAGCAGATGAAGATTCTGCTCGGCGATGGCAATAACACCTTCACCGTCGACAAGACCATTGCCGGCAATGTCACGCTTTCGCTCGGCGGCGGCAATGACACTGCCATCGTCAAAGATCTCTCCGGCCCAACCACGATTCTGGGCGGCCCGGGCAATGACACTTTCCAAATCGCCAGCGACGCCGCCAAGCTCGATAAGATCCGGCAGAATCTGACGATCAAAGGCGAAGCCGGCCTGACTGAGAGCACCACCAACGTCGCGGTGAATCCGAACGACACGCTCCAAACCACCGTGCTCAATACCGCGCCGCTCGTGTTCATTAATTCCGCTCCGAATCTGTCATACACCGATGCCGGGGGACATTCGGTTTCGTATGCGGTCCAGCAGAAAGCCCCGATTGTGTTCGCCGACAGTGGTGTCGTGAAAGTTTGGACGGTAGCGCTCGATCTGATCACCACCCAAATTATCGAAGACAAAGCCCAGGAGCGGAATATCGACACCTCGAGCTATTCGAATTCGAGCGACACGACGATTGCAGCCCAGATCGCCCGCCAGAATCAAGCGCTCTCCGACAACAACACCTCCTCATTGCTGTATCGCGATACGAATGGCAATAAGACCACCACGGTCACCAACATTCCGTATCTGATCCCAGTCAACCGCAGCGTTACCAAGAATCTCACCCAAAGCTCCATTATCGATAGAAATGGCGACGGCTCTGGCAATGACGTTTTGACTGTCACCGACACCGGTGATGTGACTTCAGCCACCGGCACGCTGACGTCGAACACCGTCGTGCTTTCCACCATGCCGGGCACGCTGACCTATTCCGAACTCGACACCCTTACGCTCAACCTCGCCAACGGCGCGAACAGCTTCGCCGTCGCCAGCACTCACACTGGCGCTACCTTTATCAACGGCGGCCTCGCGGGCGACACCTTCAACGTCCGCACCATCAGCGGCGCCACTACGGTCAACAGCGCCGCAGGCAATGACACTATCAATGTCGGCACCCTTGCCCCCACCTCCGGCGGCAACCTCAATTCGATCGCTGCCACTCTTAACATTAATGGCGGCGGCGATTCCGACACTGTTGTCGCTGACGACACGGGTGATTCGTCCGATAACGCCGGCACGCTCACTGACGTTCTGCTCTCTGGCTTGGGCATCGGCGGCGGCGGCCTCAACTACTCGAATATCGAAACGCTGCGAATTGGTCTCGGCTCCGGGAACGACAATTTCACGATTGCTAATACGCACGCCAACGCAACCCTGCTCAACGCGAATAACGGGGCCGACACCATCAACGTCCGCAGAATCCAAGGCCCAACCAATATCAGCGCCGGTGCTGGCAACGACACCATCAACGTCGGGAGCAGCGCCCCCATCACCGTCAACAATATCAGCGCCATATTGACCGTCAGCGGTGATGCCGATACCGACACCTTGAACGTCGATGATTCGGGTGATTCGACAGCGAACACTGGAACACTCACCGGAACACAATTGACAGGCCTTGGCATGAGCGGCCTGATCAATTATTCGTCGCTCGAGAATTTCAAACTGTTCCTCGGTTCAGGTGGGGACACCTTCACGATTGCGAGCACGCACTCTAATTTCACAGAAATTAACGGCAACGGCGGATCGGACACGGTCCACCTGTTGTCAGATGCCGGCGTGACGGATGTTAACGGTGGCGACGGCGCGGACACGATCAACGTCCAAACGATCGGCGCGGTGACAACGCTGAATGGCGGGACTGGCAACGACACGATTACGGTGGGCACGCTCGCTCCGACCATCGGCGGCACTGTCAACAGCATCGGCGCTCTGCTCAATGTCAATGGCGATGCCGACACCGACACCGTCACGGTTGACGATTCCGGCGACAGCAATGTCAATCTCGGCAACCTGACCTCGACCCAGATCACTGGCCTCGGACTGAAGAGTTCGATTACTTATACCACCCTCGAAAACCTCAACATCAATCTCGGGTCCGGTTCCGACACGTTCAACATCTTCAGCACCCACGCGCAGAACACGACGCTCAATGGCAACAACGGCGCTGACGTCGTCAACGTGCAAACCATCAGCGGACCCACCACGATCAACGCCAACGGCGGCGCCGATACGGTCAATGTCGGAACCAATGCCCCCGCGGTGAATGGCACGGTCAATAATATCAGCGCGTCCCTCACGCTGAATGGCGGTTCGGAAAACGACACCGTCAATGTGGATGACACGGGCGACGCCACTGATAACACCGGCACGCTCACGCTGAATACCCTCACCGGATTGGGCATGGCCAGTGGGATCACCTACGGCACAATCGAGAGCCTCAACATTTCTCTCGGTTCGGGCAATGACACCTTCAACATTCTCAGCACGCATGCGAATGCGACGTTGGTGAACGCCAACAACGGCAATGACACCGTCAACATCCGAACGATTGCTGGGGCGACGACGATCGCCACAGGTCAAGGCAGCGACACCGTCAATGTCGGCAGCCTGGCCCCAGCTGCTGCGGGCAACGTCAATAGCATCGCCGCGCTCCTGACGATCAAAGGCGAAAACGATAGCGACACGTTGAACATCGATGATAGCGGCGATCTCGTCGGAAATGTCGGCGCGGAAGCGGGCACGCTTGCTAGCAGCACGCTCCTCGGTCTCGGCATGACGAACGGTGGCATCGTCTATCAAACATTCGAAACGCTGAACATCACCCTCGGCCACGGATCCGACTCGTTTACGATTGCCTCGACGCACCTCGGCACGACCAACCTCAACACTTCCGATGGCGACGACACCGTCCACCTGCAAACGGATGCTGGCATCACCAATGTGAATGCCGGCGCCGGACGCGACACCGTCAATGTCCGATCGATCAACGCACTTACCACCATCAACGCAGGCTCCGATGATGACACGATTAACGTTGGAACCGGGGCGCCGAACATCGGCGCGCAAGCCCCGGCCACCGTCAGCGGTGTTCTCGATGGAATTCAAGCTCTCTTGGTGATCAATGGTGACGGGGGCACGCTCGACACGCTGAATCTCGACGACACTGCCGACGCGAAACGCAACACCGGCAAACTCACGACCACGCGCATCACCGGGTTGAGCATGGGTGATGACAACACCGAGGGCGCGCTCGGCATCACCTACGGCACGTTCGAGGATTTGAATATCCGTCTCGGTTGGAACGCCACTGGCGACACCTTCACCATCTCGAGCACGCACGCGGGCCGGACCAATCTCTATTCACTCGATGGCAGTGACGTGATCAATGTCCAGACCGTCGCTGGAATCACTTCGATCTTCGGCGGCAATGGCGATGACGTGATCAACGTTCATGACACCGCCACCACCGTCGACAGCATCCGCTCACTCCTGCGAATCAGCGGCGAGAACGGCGCGGACACGCTCAACGTGGACGATCGCAACGACACCAACGCGAATTTCGGGTTCCTGACTTCCACCACGTTGACCGGCCTTGACATGGCGCCAAGCGCGGAGGTCCAAACGCTGACGTTGAATGCGTCCGGCGGCACGTTCGTGCTGTCGCTCAGCGGCCAATCCACTCCGGCGTTGCCGTTCAACGCCACGGCTCAAGCAGTCCAGAGCGCGCTGGCCAATCTGTCGAACATCGGCAGCGGCAATGTCGCGGTCACTCGCACGCTAAACGCCGCGAACGGCGAATTAATCTACACCATCCGGTTTATCAGCGAACGCGCCGGGAAAGATATTGCCCAGTTGGCCGCCACTGCGACCGACCTGACCAAAGCCGGCGGAACGCAGGGTTCTGCTGATGTCTCGACCGTCGTTCAAGGCGCCACGCCAACTCCGGTTGACGAAGCGCAAACAATCACGATGACCGCAACCGGCGGCAGCTTTACGCTCGGCTTCGGCGGCAATGTGACTTCGTCTCTCCTTTACAGCGCGACTGCCGCCCAGGTTGCGGCCGCGCTCGAAGCGCTGCCTTCCATCGGCCCGGGCAACGTCACCGTCGATCTGATCGGCAATGTTTACACCGTGATCTTCCGCGGCGCGCTGGCCCAGACAGACGTCGCCCAACTCGTCGCCAGCAGCGCTGCCTTGACCGGTGGGACGGCCACGGTTGCGACACGGATTGACGGCGTGAATTACTACGGCATCGAGACGCTCAACATCGATTTGGGCTCGGGCAACGATCAGTTCGTCATCCTGAGCACGCACAGCAACGCGACGAATCTCAACACCTGGAACGGCAACGATCAGGTCAACGTTGAAACCATTGCCGGCGCCACCACGGTCAGCACTGGAACCGGCGACGACCTCCTCTTCCTCAGCGGCATTGACGCCACCGTTGATGGGTTGCAAGCCGCCCTGACACTCGATGCCGGCGCCCAATCGCAGACGGATCGGTTGAGCGTCGATGAAACCGGCGACACGAATAACAACGAAGGCGCGCTCTCAAGCACAACGCTCACTGGCCTCGACATGGCAGCCGCCGGCGTGACGTACGCCCATTTCGAGGATGCGATCATCACCCTCGGCTCTGGCAACGACCATTTCACCGTCAACAGCACGCACACCGGCACGACGACTGTCACGGGCGGGCCTGGCCAAGACATGCTCGATGTCGAAACCATCCAAGGCAATACCTGGATCTTCGGCGGGACGGAGAATGACAACCTCCGTGTGAACGTGAACCTGGCTCTGCCAAATCGCGTTAATGGAATCCAAGCCCTCCTCAATCTCGATGGCGAGCGCGGCGCTGACCAGTACCTCATTAATCTGTGGGGCAACGGCGCTTCGCTGATCAACGTGTTCGATTCCGGTTCCGTCGATGACGGCGAGAATGTGTTGACTGTCAACGGCACCGAAAACGACGATCAATTCCTGCTCCGCGCCAGCCAGTCAATCTCGACCAACGCGGCTGATTTCACTTCGGGCAAACAAGTCGCCTTTGTCGCGCGAGTCACTTATGACGGCCAGCATCATGCCACCGCAGCCGAACGAATTAATTACGACCACAACCTGAATGGGCGCTTGGTCGTGAATGGACAGGAAGGCGCCGACAGCTTCATGGTGGATGACAATGCCACTGCCACCACGTTGAATGGCGGCCTTGGCAACGATAGCTTCCAATTCGCCCAGCTTTATAAGTCTGAGCGCACCGCCAGCGCGGGCATTGCTGATGCCGACGTTTTCGCCACCATCGAAACCACCCGCGGATTCCTTAGCAACGGCACGAGCTTCCCGCTCATCGCCAATGGCGGCGATGGCCAGGACGGTTTCACCGTCTTCCATAATAAAGCCGTCCTCTCGCTCAACGGCGGCGATGGCGATGACACCTTCACCGTTCGCGCGTTCGCTCTCGCCGGATCGCAAGACAACCTCCGCGAACGCACGGATATCGCGGGCGACGGCGGCGCTGACTTTATCCAATACGCCGTCAATGCGCCGGTGGCAGTCAATGGCGGCGATGGCTTTGATACCGTGGTGGTGATCGGCACGGAATTCGCCGACGACTTTGTCATCACACGCGATGGAGTGTTCGGCGCCGGTTTGCACGTCAGCTTCGTCGGGGTTGAATCAGTGAAAGTCAACGGCGCGGAGGGCGACGATCGATTCTTCGTCTTGAGCACGAATGAAAGCATCCGCACTGAAATCAACGGCGGCGCAGGCAACGACACCTTCTTCACCGCGGGTGACACGCCGGCCGTCGTCAGCAACGATCTGCTCGGCCACAGCGGCATTATCACGCACACCGTCGAGAGCAGCGACCCGCAATACAATGCCATCCAGGTAGACGGCATCTCCGCCAGCGTCGCTGACAATGACGAACCAGCCGTCGTGCTGACTCCGTCATCTGGATTCACCAGCGTCACGGAAGGCGACAATGGTGGCATCGAAGGAATCGCCTTTGACACCTACATGATCGTGCTGACGCGCGTGCCCGAAAAGCCGGTCAAGATCACTATCAGCGCCGAGGAAAGCGGCCCTGAGGAAATCGCGCGCGGTTCGAGGACGTTCGCGCTCTCACGAGGCGCATTCGTTGACCAAGCATTCGGCAGTGTCGACCCGAACGCGGATACCATTTCAATCGGCAGCCACGGATTCGCTGATGGCCAGAAGGTCATTTACAACCATCGGGGTCCAGGCGCTGCAGTTGGCGGGTTGACCGACGGCGACATTTACTACGTGATCAAAGTCGATGACGGCACGCTCAAGCTGGCCAAAGCCCTCGGCGCTCCCGCCGTCGATCTCACTGGCGCGTCTTCTGCCGCAGATTTCCTGGCCACCGCCGATTCCACCATTGTCCTGACATTCGACGGCACGAACTGGGATGTGCCGCAAAAGGTTTATATCCGCGCGCTGGACGATCGTTCGATGGAAGGCACGACGTTCGGCAATATCACGCATACTGTCAGCAGCGAAGACCGAATCATCGGAACTGTCTTTTCAGCGAGCGGCACGACCGTCGTCGCGAAATCTCCTATCGCCAGTGCGAACGACATTCTGGCCGGCGCGCTCATTCAGATCACTGGCGGCTCTGGCAAAGGCCAGATTCGCCGCATCGTTTCGAACACGACCACCAGTTTAACCATCGCCAATGCCTGGGACGCTGGGAAACAACCGGACGTCACGAGCGAATTCCTGATCATTAACGACGACAGCGTCAAAGGCGCCGTCGTTGCCAATATCATCAACACGTTCTCGGATTCCACCGCGAACTTCCCGCTGCGCGATGGCGGTCTGGTCGGGAAGAGCGTCCGCGTGACTTCTGGCGCACTGAATCAGACGCAAACCATCACCGCGAATACGTTCAACACGATCACCGCGGCCGGCGTCTGGACGATTAATTTGGCCGCCGCCACTTACGAAGTTCTCGACACGAATAACGCGGTCATTCTCTCCGGCACGATCAGCTCTGCGGTGACCAAGTCGTTTACCGGCCGCGTGGGCGCCTTTGTGAATAACCAAGGCACGATCCTCCGCGGCGCGACCATCGAAATCATCGGTGGCAAAGGGGTGGGCCAGAGCCGCCTGGTCGACAGCGTGCTGGGCGACGATTTGACGGTGACGACGCCGTGGACCGTTGCGCTCGATAGCACCAGCCTCTATCGCATCAAACGATACGACAGCCTCGTCCTGCCGAACATCGTCGCTGAAGTCGTCGATAACGATCAGGCTACCGTGGTCGTCCGCCAATTGGATGGCGCCGGCGCTTTGGATCATTCAACCGACGTGACGGAAGGCGGCGCGACCGACAGCTATGAAGTTGTCCTGAGCCGCGCCCCGTCCGCTGACGTGAACGTCACGTTGACAGCGGACGGCCAGACCTTGCTTTCGAAGAACCTTGCGCTGCCGGATTATCAGCAGGCCGTCACGCTGACATTCACGTCGGCCAACTGGAACGTCCCGCAAAGAGTCCTTATCGAAGCAATCGACGATGCGAAGAAGGAAGGGACGCAAAACAGCTTCATCGCAACTTCCGTGGCGAGCGCGGACCAGGACCAGACCGCGTCGAACACACAGCAGTTTGATTTGAGCAATGGCGGCGCCTCCGTCGATCTTGCGGCCTCGCCCATTGCCGGTTCGGCCCAGGTCAAGATCAACGGCGTCACCCTTGCGGCCGATCGGTTCCAGGTGATTTCGAATACGGTCGTGTTCAAAGATGGCGCCGGGGATAGCGATCTCACCACGGTTGGCAATACCGAACTCCGCACCGGCCTCGTGGAAGTCAGTTATCAATACACGATCCGAGGATTCAACAGCACGGATGTGCCTGTCGCAGTGGCGAACGTTTCCGACAACGAAGCCGCCGCGGTTTTGGTCACGGAAACGAATGGCTCGACCAACGTCATTGAAACCGGCGCGCATACGGGCGTTCCGTGGAGTGACACTTACGCCGTTGTGCTCACGAGGGCGCCGACTGCGGATGTGAAGGTCAACATTCTGCCGCAGATGACCCGCACCGCTCGCGGCAACATCGTTTACTTCGCGCAACAGGTCGATGTCTCCGCGGCCACGCTCACGTTCACGCCGGCCAATTGGAACGTTCCGCAGATCGTCACGGTCACGGCCAAGGATAACTCCGTTGTCGACGGCGATGATGTCCAAGTGTTCGCTCCGCAAGCGCACGTGCTCACAGGCATTCGCGGCCCGCTCTTCCTCAATGGCGGTTCTGGTGAGGGCTCCAGCGCCGGCCTTGACGTCGATCCAGTGCAACTGCCAGGTGAATTAAACGTGAAGCCGTCAACCGGTGCAGTGGTTGCCGCAACTGCGACCACGTTGACCGTGCAAACCTCTGAACTGGCTCGATTCACGACGCTCATTGGGCGGACGGTCGAAATCACCGAGGGCGCTGGCATTGGCCAATTCCGCTTAATCACCGCGACGAGTGAAAGTCCGGTCGGCACAACCACGCTGACTGTTGCGCCCGCTTGGACGGTGACTGACCTGCCCACGACGGCCAGCAAGTACGCGATTACGAACGCGTCACACAATTTCTTCGTCAACGAGGCCGATTCAATTGACACCCTTTACGTCAACAACGATGACGCCGTGGCCGACCAAACTGGTGTTCTCACCGCGACCCGATTGACCGGGTTTGGCATGGGACCGGATCTTGTGATCGCGCACAAGCTGCTGCCGGGCGGCATCACTTACAACGAATTCGAACAGCTGATCGTCAATCTCGGCGCGGGCAGCGATACCCTCACCGTTGAAGCGACGCACACAGGCGTCACCGTCATCAATGGCGGCGCGGGGCAAGACACGTTCAACGTGCGTTCAACCCAAGGCCACACCACCATCAATGGCGGCGCGGACAAGGACGTGATCAATGTCGGCAGCTTGGCCCCGAATATCGGCGGCACAGTCGATAACATCGCCGGCCTCCTCACGATCACGGGTGACGTTCCGAGTGTGGCCGTTTCGACCCCGCGCGACGGCGATGCTGTGGTCGGAGTCGATGAAATTCAAAACGTCAACATCGATGCGACTGGTGGCACGTTCGCCTTGAAGTTCGGCGGCCAGCAGACCGCACCCTTGGCGTTCAACGCGACGGGCGCTGCTGTCCAAAGCGCGCTCGAAAATCTGACCGGTCTTGGCGCTGGAAATGTGGCAGTGACGAAGTTAGGCCAGACGTACATCGTCCAATTCCAAAATGCGCTCAGAGCGAAGGACGTTGCCCAGCTCACCGCCAACGATCTCAGCCTCACGAATGGCAGTGGCGTCCGCGATCAGATCAATATCGATGATCGCGCTGACACGAACGACAACACCGGCCTGTTGACCCGCACCACGCTCACCGGTCTCGATATGCGCTCGGTGAACGAGATTCAGACCGTCACGGTCAATGCAGCCGGCGGTCAGTTCAAACTCGGCGTCAATTCGACCGAAACGGCGATCCTGAATTGGAATGCGAGCGCGCTGGCCGTTCAGACCGCTCTGGAAGCATTGACAGATATCGGCGCCGGCAACGTCGCCGTCACTAAGACTGACAACGTTTACACGATCCGCTTCCGAGGCGCGTTGACGGCGAGAAATGTCGCTACGCTCTACGCGGATGTTTTCAACTTGATCCCGCCGGTGGATGGCGAAGGCGTGCTGCCGGCTGCCAACGCTCAACCGTCGATCACGGTGGCAACCCGCAACAACGGGACCAACGCGGCACCGACCAATGAAGTGCAGGACGTCACGTTCCAGGGTGCGGCCGGAACCTTCACGCTCGTTTTCAACGGCACTGAAACTGATCCGATCTCCGTCACGGCGACGGCGGCTCAGGTCAAGACCGCCATGCTGGCCAAACTGACGGATTCCTCCGGCCATCCTCTCTCGAGCGGTGATTTGGCCGTCGCGTCAATCGATCACGGTTATCGCATCGAATTCCAAGGCAATCTGAGTGGCATGGATCAACCGCTGTTGGGCGGCGGCGGCGAGGTTCCTGTGCTCGTCTCGACTGTCATTCAGGGCAGCGGCGAACCCGCTGTCGATGATGTCGAGAGCCTCACCGTGTCTGCCACCGGCGGCACTTACACGCTGACCTTGCCTGGCGTCGGCGCCACCACGGCGCCCATTCCGTTCGATGCGAGCGCTGACGAAATTGAAAACGCTCTTCAGCAAGCTGTTCTCGGAAATGTTTTCGCCTCGGACATTTCCGTCGAGAAGATTGGCGGTGTTTACCTGATTTACTTCCAAGGCCTGCTCAGAAATGCGACCGGCGGCCCGGGCGTGGCACTATTGGTGGCGGATACGGCGAATCTCACGGGTGGCACGGTCGACCTCAATACCCGGATGGATGGGATCAACTACTACGGCATTGAAGATCTCAACATCGATCTCGGCTCGGGCAACGACATCTTCAATGTTCAAGGCACAACCGCGGTCACGAACCTCAGCTTGCACGATGGCGGAACCTTGGCCACACCCGAACGAATTTACATCTCGTCGGATGCCGACCTGGATGCAAACACTGCCATCGGGTTCGATCGATTGACCGGCACGCTTGATCAGATTGGCGGCACCCTGAATATCGATGCGGGCAGCGGCCGCCACCAGCTCATGATCAGTGACGAAGCCGCGACCGCGGGCGATTCGAACGTTTGGGTCACCGATCAACCCGTGCCCGGCTTGCCCGCCAGCGATATCACCATCACCGGGTTGGCGCCGGCCGCGATTACTTACCAAGCGGCTGCGGACGGAAATTTTGCCAGCGGCATCACGGTCTGGAGCGGTTCTGGCGCTGACACGATCAATGTCATCGGCACACATCAACGCACGGCCAACGACGAACTCGGCCGACCGATCCGCACTGTCACCACGCTGAACACCGGCGCCGGAAACGATACGGTCAATGTCTCGCTCGATGTGGCGACTGATGGTTTCTTCGTTCTGAATACTCAGGCGGGCGACGATATCGTCAATGCTCATGGCTTCACCAGCGGCGCTGCCACGTATTCAGCCTCCACGCTGCCGTTGATCGTCTTTGGCGGGCTCGATCACGACACAATCGATAGCGGCAACGGCAATGACATTATCTTTGGCGATCTCGGCCGCGTTCAATACTTCGATGGCAATGGCCAAATCGTGGCGCGGTTCGGCGCGGCGGGTCACGGTGATCTGACCGATGGCGTGGTCCGGAATCCGAACCGCATCTTCAATTACGACCCGGCCACAGTTGGCAACGACGGCTTACTCCCGAATGCCGGCTCGAACGACACCATCACTGCCAATGATGGCAATGATATCGTCCTCGCCGGCGGCAATGATGCAGCCGCGGCCCTCGAAACGATCCATGGCAATCAAGGCAACGACATTGTCATCGGCGATTTCGGCAAGATCAGCTTCGCGCTAGCCGATGGGATCCCGACTCGAATTGAAACCACCAACCCAACCGTTGGCGGTCGCGATATCATCTCGACTGAAGAGGACAACGATATTGTGCTCGGCGGATTCGATCAGGACCAAATCGATGCCGGCAATCAAAACAACATTGTTCTCGGCGATAACGGTTTCATCGATTACGTCGTGCTCGATTCGAACTCGAGCGACCTCGACCAAATTTGGTCGACCGATCCTGCCATCGGCGATGTGGACCTGATCACAACCGGCAGCGGCGATGACATTGTGATCGGTGGCAACGGCGGCGACACGATCGACGCTGGCCAGGGAGTGAATGTGGTATTTGGCGACAACGGCCGGATTACCTCTGCCACGGCGGATGCGCCGCAGTTCGGGACGCAACCGATGACCTTCGGGTTGATTGAGACGATTGAATCGAAGATTGGCGGAGCGGACACGATCACCACCGGCGATGGCAATGACATTGTCTTGGGCGGCATTGACGGAGATACGATCCACGCCAACAACGGCAATAACATTGTCGCGGGTGACAGCGGTTACATCGATTACGTGGCGCAGGAACGGACACGCAATGATGGATACGTGCTGGGCGACCTGAACCCGGCTGACATCGACCGGATCTGGAGCACCGACCCAGACGACGGCGGGAGCGACACGATCACAACTGGCAGCGGCGACGACATAGTTATCGGCGGTGAAGATGGCGAGACGATCGCATCGGATCAAACGGTGGCGGCATATGTTGAAACCGGCGACACGATCGACGCGGGTCAGGGCGTGAATATCGTCTTTGGCGACAATGGCCGGATTACCTCTGCCACGGCGGATGCGGCGCAGTTCGGGACGCAGCCGATGACCTTCGGATTGATTGAGACGATTGAATCGAAGATTGGCGGAGCGGACACGATCACGACAGGCAATGGCAATGACATTGTCTTGGGCGGCATTGACGGAGATACGATCCACGCCAACAACGGTAATAACATTGTCGCGGGTGACAGCGGTTACATCGATTACGTGGCGGCGGAACGGGGCTTTAGCTTGGGCGACAGCAATCCTGCGGACATCGACAAGATCTGGAGCACGGACCCAGACGATGGCGGCAGCGACCAGATTTTCACGGGCAGCGGCGACGACATTGTGATTGGCGGTGAGGATGGCGAGACGATTGTCGATAGCAGCACAGCCCGGACAGTGATTTACGACGCCAATAACGATGGCGACCACATTGAAGCTGGCGCCGGCAACAACGTGGTCTTTGGTGACAACGGCCAGGTGACAGCGGCTGTTGCTGATGTGGCGAACTTCAGCAGTCAACCCATCACGCTGGGATTGGTTACCACGATTGAGTCGAAGATGGGCGGGGCGGACACGATCATCACTGGCATTGGCAAAGATATTGTCCTGGGCGGAGTCGATGGCGACAGCATCACGGCCAATGAGGGCGAAACCGCTCTCAATCCGGACGGCAACAACATCGTGATTGGCGATAGCGGTGAGATCGATTGGACCGCGGGCGAACACGGCGGAACGCTGGCCGGCGATGACACCAATGCCTCGGACATCGACCGGATCTGGAGCTTGAACCCGGATGATGGCGGCAGCGACACGATTACGACCGGTGCAGGCGATGACATTGTGATCGCGGGCGAAGATGGGGAGACGATCCACGAGATCGCAGGCGCAGGTGGGGTGATTGATATCTACAATTTGGATGGCACAGCAGTGACGCAGGCCAACCGGCAGGTGCTCTTTGATGCACCGGCCAGCGGCATTGACAAGGGCGATGTGGTGAATGCTGGCGAAGGCAAGAATGTTGTCTTTGGCGACAATGGCCAGATCAGCGCGGCTGGGACCGGCGCGACGAATTTCAATAGCCAATCGATCACGCTGGGATTGGTGACGACGATCGAGTCGAAGATTGGCGGGCCGGACACGATCACGACGGGCAACGATCGTGACATTGTGCTGGGCGGTGTGGACGGTGACACGATCCACGTGGCCGACGGCAACAACATCGTGATTGGTGACAGCGGTGAGATCGATTGGACGGGCACTGAGCATGGCGGAACGCTGGCGGGTGATGACGCGATTGCTTCGGACATCGACCGGATCTGGAGTTTGAGCCCGGATGACGGCGGGAGCGACACGATTACGACCGGTGCTGGCGATGACATTGTGATCGCGGGCGAAGATGGGGAGACGATTATTGAAGTGGGCTACATCAACAGCGTGGTGCAGCCGGCGACGAGCAATCGTGTGATCGAGGTGTTCGATCACGCTGGCAACATTGTTCAAGACTCCGTGCGGTTAGTAGTGTTCGACACGCCTGCAGCGCCGGCGGTTGACACTGGCGACGTAGTGAATGCTGGGGAAGGCAAGAATGTTGTCTTTGGCGACAATGGCCAGATCAGCGCGGCTGGGACTGGCGCGACGAATTTCAGCAGCCAACCGATCACGCTGGGATTGGTGACGACGATCGAGTCGAAGATTGGCGGGCCGGATACGATCACGACTGGCAACGATCGTGACATCGTGCTGGGCGGTGTGGACGGTGACACGATCAACGTGGCCGGCGGCAACAACATTGTCATTGGCGACAGCGGTTACCTTGATTGGACAGCGGCGGAGCACAGTTATGCGGATGGTTATGTTGCCGGCGACACCGATGCTTCGGACATCGACCGGATTTGGAGCTTGAACCCGGATGACGGCGGGACTGACAGCATCACGACTGGCGCCGGCGATGACATTGTGATTGGCGGTGAGGATGGCGAAACGATTGTTGAAAACGCCGATGAAAACGGTGTGATTGGAATTTTCCGATTGGATGGAAGCGCGGTGCAAGCGGTGACGCAGCACGTGGTGGCCGATGCGAATGCGCGCTCGGGCGACACGATCGACGCTGGCCAAGGATCGAATGTCGTCTTTGGCGACAATGGGCGGATCACCTCCGCAGCGAGCGTGGATGGACCTCAGTTTGCCACTCAACCCCTAACGTTTGGCTTAATCGAAACGATTACTTCCAGCATTGGCGGAGCGGACACGATCACGACGGGCGATGGCAATGACATTGTCTTGGGCGGCATTGACGGGGATACGATCCATGCGAACAACGGCAATAACATCGTCATTGGCGATAGCGGGTTCATCGACTGGACGGCGGCCGATCGATCGGCGCAATACGCACCGCATGCCGCGTGCGAGGGCGATGATACTAACGCCGGAGATATCGATCGAATCGCCTCGCTAAATGTTGTGGATGGCGGTGACGACCAGATTTTCACGGGAGCTGGGACCGATATCGTGATCGGCGGCAACGGCAGCGACACGATCTCTGCTGGAAATGGAAGGAACCTGATTTTTGGTGATAACGGGGCGGTTACCGCTGCGTTTGCTGATGCGCCGCGTTTCGGCAATTTGCCAATTACCTTTGGGCTATTGACGACCTTGGCTTCCGGAACGGGCGGCAACGAGATGATTACTACGGGCAGCGACGATGACATCATCTTCGGAGGCACGGGCGACGATACGATCGCTGCCGGGGACGGTCGGAACATCGTTATTGGCGATAACGGCTATGTCGATTATGTGAAGGCGGATTGCGATCCGAATGACATTGATGAGATCAGCACGTTTGCGCCGACGGATGGCGGGACTGACACAATCACGACCGGTTCAGGCAACGACTTTATCTTCGGCGGGACAGCGGGCGACACGATCCAGGCGGGCGCGGGGAACGATTTAGTGTTTGGCGATCATGGCAAGGCCACGGGCGATGTGCTGGCGGACCAGCTGCCGTTGAATATGCTTGGCGCTTTGCGGCCGTTCACTTTCACCGCGATTGACAAGAGCAACCTGGATTTGGGCGGCGATGATCTGATTTATGCTGAGGATGGTGACGACATTGTGCTGGGCCAGCAGGGCAACGACACGATTTTTGGCGGCAACGGTGATGACGACATTATCGGCGGGCACAACGTGGCGGGCGGCCAGGACGGCAACGATCGCATTGATGGCGGGACGGGCAACGACGTGATTGCGGGTGACAATGCGAAGATCGAGCGGCGCGGGGATGCGCTCAGCAAGCGGATCCGCGTTTTGGTGGGCGGCCAGATTTACGATGCGACCGGCACATCGCAAGCCACGGGCACGCCGCAGATCGATCCGACGGGCGTGTCGGAACGGATCATCGAGATTTACGATCACTCGACGGCCCCGGCGGCTGGCACCTCTGGCAATGACCTGATTGCGGGCGGAGCTAATGACGACGTGATCTTCGGCGAGTTGGGCGATGACGTGATTCGCGGCGACGGGTCGCTCGATGCAGCGGTTGGGGCGGGCGTGCTCTTGCCCTCGGCGGACAACACGACTGATGGTGATGATTACATCGAAGGCGGTGGCGGCAACGATCTGATTTATGGCGATCGTGGCCAGGACGACATCATGGGCGGCAGTTCCGATTTGTATGGCTTGACTGGGCCGAGCATGCGGCCGGATGGGTTGGATACAATTTACGGTGGCGATGGCTCGGCCATTACGCGGAATGACGCGGGCAACGTGACAGCCAACGGCCACGCGCGCGATGCGGATTATATCCTGGGTGACAACGGCGAGATCGTGCGATTGGTTGGGCGGAATGGGGCCAGCACGGGCGCGTTCCTGACATTCAATTATGACAGTTACGGAACGTTGAAGATTATTCCGCGGGCGTTGGTCCTGCTGGATTACACGCTGGGCGGGGCAGCCAGTGATATTGGCGCGGCAGATGTGATTCATGGCGAAGCTGGCGATGACACGGTCCATGGGATGAAGGGTAATGACGTGATCTTTGGCGAAGGCCAGGACGATGAAATTTATGGCGGGACGGGCAGCGACCGGATTTACGGCGGCGCGGGAGAAGACGGAATTGTGGGTGATGACGGAAAGATTTTCACCAGCCGCAATGGATTAACCGAGCCGCTGAATGGTCTGACGGTAGCCAACCAGCAGGTGAACTTCACGGTACCGGGGCCGTTCATCGGTGCGGTTGAGTTCATCACTGGGCACTTGCTGAAGACGGTGGACTTGGCCGCGTTCGAAGTGGGCGGCACGGATGTGATTTACGGTGGATTGGGAGATGACTTCATCCATGGCGGGGCGGGGGATGATGCGATTTCGGGCGCGGAAGCACAGGCGGCGTTCTACAATTCCGATCCGCAATCTGACACGGCGCCGATTGCGTACGATCCTGTGACGCGGAAATTGGCGGCGTTCGACGCGAACAATCCGCTCAAGCGCATTGACAGTTTCAATGGGCAGGCCGGGTTTTTCATGAACTTCGACGCGGTGGATGGGGCTGGGCAAAAGATTGATGACGGGAAGGACCGGATCTTTGGCGATCTGGGCAACGATTGGTTAGTGGGCGGGACGATGCACGACCGGATTTTCGGCGGCATGGGTGACGATCTGATGAATGCCGATGATAATCTGGACACGAATGGCGGGTTGAACACTCAACCGGACGCGGCCCTGTTCGCGGATGGAGACTTTGTCTTCGGCGGCGGCGGCTTGGATGTGTTGATTGCCAACACTGGCAACGATCGGATGTTCGATTGGAACGGCGAATTCAACAGCTACTTTGTTCCGTTCAGTCCGTTTGGCGATCCAACCGTGATTCGGGCTCCGTCACCGCAGGTTCAACAATTCTTGT
>Ga0209514_10000396_pt1 | contig 91870 bp, 87 predicted proteins | sample Subgrocontami58m_FD_187452 | JGI IMG/M metagenome (GOLD analysis project Ga0209514, IMG submission 187452) | Subsurface groundwater microbial communities from S. Glens Falls, New York, USA - GMW37 contaminated, 5.8 m (SPAdes) (version 3) | ecosystem: Environmental > Aquatic > Deep subsurface >... | reverse complement strand
TCAACCGCACTGCCGCCCCGGTTCGCCGACCGCTTGTTCCATGTGCAGCCCGGCACGATCGGCCGCGAAGGCAGGATCACCGACTGGCACGACGAGACGGGAGGTGGCGCCTGACCGCCGGTTTCACTTTCAGGCGTACTTGTTGGCCAGCGCGACATAGGCCCGCGCGCACGTCTCCAGCGTAAACCTCGGGACCATGAAATCGCGCGGGGAGTAGATGCCACTTTCGACGCCCCGCCAGAACGTATCGAGCGCCGCTGGCAGATCGGCGCCGTCCTTGAACGTCTCGCCGCACCTCGCGTCCCAGTACGGAACCGTCGTGACCGGACCGTACTTCACGCGGTTCACGTAGCTCGGATCCTCCCACGCGCCGCCCTTGTCCCACACCAGCAGCGGGACACCGGAGGCCAGCATCTGCTGGGCAGCGATGCCCTGCGTTTCGTGCAGGCTGAGATAGACCATGGCGCGGGTCCGTCGGCTGAGCGCGCGCAGCTCCTCCTCGCGATACTGGCCGTAGCGAAGCCGCTCGACGCGAAGGCCACGGCGGCGAAGCTCTGCCCAGAGCGGCCCGATCACGGTGCGTTCGTGGTGCTCGCGCTGCCGGAAGATCTTGTCGTAGACGACGATGTCGATGTCCTTCGTCGCTGCCGGGTCGGGCGCCCACGCCTCGGTGTCGATGCCGACCGGCCAAACCGTGACGAGACCGGGCCAAACCTCGGAGAACATCTTCGCCACCCAGTCGCAGGGAACCACCACCTGCCGGATGGACCGGCGCGACGGCAGGCCGGGATCTTCGATGGGATGGGCGAAAATGGACGGGCCGAACAGGATCGGTGTCGGTTCGGGAATCTTGTCGAGGACCTGCGGCCAGCCGATGACACACGCCAATTCCTCCGGATTGGCCTTGAGGTGCCGGAAGTCGTTGACCCGGGAGGGAACGCCGATGCGATCGAGCCCCGCGACCAGGTTGAGAAACACCCTCTTCGGTCCCCGGGTTGGGCGTGGTCCGCGGATCATTTCCCGGATCATCTGCCGCGGGTAGCGGTCGAACGGCAGCCATCGGTCCGACTGACGTTCCTCGTAGAAAATGTTCAAGGGCCTTTGTTGAGACATCGCCGAAGACAGGGCGCCGAATTGCCAGGGACGTCAGGAGGGCTGCGGCTGCTCGCCACCGGCGCGGCTGTACAACCATTTCAGGCCGATCGGCAGCACAAACTTCACCAGTACGGCATAGACGAGAAAGAACATTATGGTCGCGCCGAACAACTTCGGCAGCGATATTTCGACTCCGACACCCGCTACGTTGTAGATGAACGCCAGCACGATGCCCTGGCGCACCATCCACGGCAGCTTTGATCGCATGAAATGGCGAATCACCATCGCGATCAACGTACCCAGCCCGAATATGCCCACCAGCATTCCAGGGAAGCCCAGGTCGACATAATTTTCTCCCATGTAGCCGACGCTGATCGATGTCGAGGCGCGAACCACTTCTGTCGGGTCGGCGCCGGTCAGGCGGGCAAAGGTCTCGGTATCGGAGAGCGCCGCCTTCTCGGGAAAGAAGATGCGCGGCTTGAAGACGTGATCGAAGGCTTCCTGCCATTGCCTGGCCGGAGCCGCTTCGCGGGCCGTCTGCTGATAGTCGATCACCGAGCCAAAGATGTCGACATAGGCAAAGCGTGTGAGCATTACATAAGACGCAAGCGTCCAGTCGATTTCACTCGGCGAGGTCGCCAGTGTGCCAAGATAGGCAAGACGCTCCGACAGCGGTACGCTTAAATGCTGCGTTTCCTCGCCCTTCGTCGCATATTCCCGGTATTCGGCCTTTACGGCGGTCCAGAACAGCGCCAGCACCAGCAAGGCCGAAAGCCACACGGCACCGCCGAGAACAGCCGTGACACTGAACGCCAGGCGTGCGGCGAAGGCCGCCATCGCCAGGTAGATGAACACGCCACGAAAATCCGACAGCAGACCGCTGAAACCGATCACGATCTCGACCATCACGGCGGCCATCATGAACTTGCCGCCGCGCCCCGTCGCCAGGACAGTGGTGAACAACAGAAACTCGGAAACGATCTTGAGGCGCGACACGGCATCGAATTGCTGGCTCAAGCCCGGGACCAGACGAGCCCCGTAGCTGCAGGCCATCGCCAGGACGAGTGTCCCGACATAGAGGATGAAGAGGTCCAGAGGCCGCCATTCGAGGTGCGCGTTCTCCTCCTGAAGACTCGGCACCGGCAACCCGCCTAGCACCATGCGGAACGCCAGCGCCAGAACGACGATGCTCGACAGCATGTACCAGTAGGCATTGAGGACGTAGGGCCCGTAGAGGCCCGCGGCCAGGGCCTCGCCGTCGATCATGGACTGCAAGACGCGCGCAAATACCTGGGCCCACTGCCAGAGGAAGTAGAAGATCACGGCAACCGGCATGGTCGGCTTGCCGACGATGCTCAACACCAGCCATGGCACGAAGCAGCCTGCCGCGAACGGCAGGGGGTCGTTAGAAAACGGCGCGACCAGCAGCAAAACCATTCCGATGAGGAGAAACGCGCGGCGCAGAAGGCCGTAGCTCAGCACCTGGCGCGGCGGTGCGGCCCGTACGCGAAGAGGAGGGCTTACGGTCACCACGTGCGGCCTCGGACTGGATGGCGTGTCATTTTGCCGTGCTTCGGGACTTCAAGGCGCTTGCCGCGCCTGCAATACCTTGGGCGGCCCGCGCTGGCGAGTAGGTTTCCATCCGCTCCGCCAGAGCCCTTAGGGTCCGGTCACGGTCGAAGGACAGGACCGTCTCTATTCCACCGGCCAGTGCCGCGACGTCGCCGAGCGGAAAAATCGCTCCGGTGACGCCCGGTTCCACCAGATCCGGACCGCAGCCGACGGCGTCGGAAACGACCGCCGGCACGCCGCAGGCCATGGCTTCGTTGATGACCAACCCCCAGGTTTCGCGCCCGTCGGACGGCAGGACGACGACATCGGCCGCGGCGTAGATCGCGGGCAGCTCGCTCTGATTGACGAAGCCATGGAAGTGCGCGCGGATGCCGGCCGCCGCGGCAGCCTTCATCAAGGCGCCCTCGAGGTCGCCGGATCCCGCAAATGCCGCTTCGACGGGGCTGCCGCGCGCGGCGAGGTGCGATACCGCCTGCAACATGTCGAGTGGACGTTTGCGCTCGATCAGCTTGCCCACGAACAGGACGCGCCGGCGCCGCGCGGGATCGCGGCCGGCGGCTTCAACCTGCCGCCGGACGGTGTCGCTGGCCGTCCTGAAGGCGTCGTTATCCACGCAATGCGGCGAAAAGAAGAGCCGATCCGATGGCGCGCCGTAATGCAGGAGATAGTCCCGATTCCTCTGCCCGACATAGAGGAAGCCGTCGAACCGCCGCAGGACACCGCGGAAGGCGAGCGCCTTGGCGAGCCGAACGGTGCCGCCACGCGGTCCGACGAGCTGGGAATCGCCGCGCACGAACACCGGAACCCCCACGCGCCGACAGGCCCGCACGGCCTGCCAGTAGGTGCGAAGCGCCCACCCCGGCACGACGAAGCCGTCGAACGCCCCTCCGGCGATCTCCGCCGCGATGTCAGGCGTGTCGCAACCGAAGAACCGGTCGGTCGACGGCGCGCGCGCGACGTTGCGCAGGAACCGGCTGTGGTAGCCCGACAGGATATCCACGTCCCAATCGAAGGCGACGCCGAATCCCGAACGGGCCTGCTGCTCGGCCGTCTGGCGATGGGCGTAGAACACCGTCAGGTCGCAGCGCTTCGCGAGTTCACGAAAGATCGGCGCAAGGTACTGGATCGGATGGCTGACCAGGAAGCCGATGCGCAGCGCCATGTCAGTCCGCCACGGCGACCGAGCGCGCACGGTGCCGCTCGCAGGCGAGGTCGAGCGCTTCGGCCAGGGCCCGGGTCGATTCGCGCGCCGAATAGGCCTCGAAGGCCGTCCGGTCGACGACGGCGGCATCGAAGCCGGGACGCTCGATGAAGGACCGCAGCGCTGTCGCCACGGTTGCCGGCTCGGGCAACGCCTCCTCCGTCAGGGTCGTCACCCACCCCGCATGCGCCGACCGGATCATGTCCACCGCCGTGCTCTCCTCGTGCAGCATCGCAAACACCGGGCGACGCGACAGCATCGCCTGGAATACCTTCGAGGGCGTGTAGTGCGGCTCCGTCGAGCCCAGCACCAGCACGGCGTCGCTCTGCATCAGATGATTGAGCGTGTCGACATACCCGATGCGGTGCGGATGCTCGCTCACCATCTCCCCTACGCCGGCGCGCCGCGCCCGCGGCAAGACCTGATGCCCCTGTGGGTCGTCCGGCGAAGTGCCGGTGCCGACGAAATGCACCCGCAGCCGCGCGGCGACTTCAGGCGCGCTCTCGCGCAGTGCCCGCAAGCCGGACAGAAAGGCGTCGAGAACCACGAACCCCGCCGGCAACAGGGCGCCGGCATAAATCATGTGGAAGCGACCGTCGCCGGGTTCGAACAGGAACGGCGCGCGGTGCAGGCCGCGCACCGGGTCGAAATCCTCGGGTGCGCTGCCCATCGGCATGTAGGCGAGGACGGCCTTGTTCGCCACGGCGGGATTGCGCTCGAGCATGCCCGCGACGTAGCCGGGCGCCATCCCGGTGATCAGCGCCGCATCGCGCACCGCCCACGGCTCGAGCCAGTTGGCGAGACGGTACGAACCCCAGGCCCGGCTGAACGGCTTGTCGACGCCGGGCCAGCGATTGACCCAGGGATCCTGGTAGTCGATGCCGTAAGGCACGCCGTAGCGCCGATAGATGAGGCGACCGACAGGCGCCAGGAAGTTGGAAGGGATGGTCACCAGGACGAAATCGATTTCGCGCGCCGCCGCCAGTGTCGCCAGCGCCCGATAACAGCCCCAGAAGGCGCGCACGCCGATGTCGCCGACGAGGCGGATCGGCCGCGTCGACATGGTGGGCACTCGGATGATCCGCAATCCCGGCGCGACGAGCCGCTCGAGGTCAGGATCGGGCCGCTCCTCGTAGCGCTCGGGATCGCCGGTGACGACGATGGGCTCCCACCCGAACTCCGGCAGGTAGCGCGACCACAGTCGTGCCCGGTGGGCACCGACCAGATTGCTGGGCGCGAAGTGTCCGCTCACCAGGGCAACGTGCCGGGTCATTCGCGCGACAGCCCGGCGCGCATGCCCGCATAGAGCTGGAGATAGCGGGCAACGACCGCCTGGGGCGAGAAGTGGTCCTCCGCCCGGCGGCGACAGACGGCGCGGTCGATCGAGCCGAGCTTGGCCACCGCCTCACAGCCCTCTTCGATGCTCCGGATCAGAAAGCCGTCGATGCCCGGTCGGACGATCTCGGGCAGCGCTCCGCGCGGGCAGGAGATCACCGGCGTGCCGCAGGCCAGCGCTTCGGCGAAGACGATACCGAACGGCTCGTCCCACTGGATCGGCACCACCATGGCCTGGGCCTGTCCCAGCAGCACGTTCTTCTGGACGTCGTCGACCGGCCCGACATATTCGATTCCGTCGCGCCCGATCCACGGTTCGATCTGCTGGCGCCAATAGTCGCCCTCGTGCCCCGCCTCGGCGTGGTTGCCGGCGATTATCAGGCGCCGTCTGGTCCGACGGGCGATCTCGATCGCCCAATGTGCGCCCTTGATGCTTTCGACGCGGCTGAGAAATACCAGCGGCGCCTCGGTGCCGACGCTCGGGTTGAAGGCGAGCGCCTCGGTATCGGCGAAGTTCGGGATGCCGTACCACACGCCACCGGAGGGACGACCGCAGTTGGCGATGTACTCGCTGCAGCCCGTGAAGGTGAGCACGTTCGGCGCCGCCAGTCGTGCCGCCAGCCCGACCGTGCGCGGCGTCGGATCGCGCTGGTAGGACATGGCGATGGGAATCCGGCCGCGCAGATGCGGCAACAGATAGGCGATGCGCGAGAAGCTGTGGATCACGTCGGGACGGAAATCCCGCACCACCCGGCGCAGCGTCCACATGTTGACGAGCGTGTCGGCGACCGACTGCGACGCCCGTCCGGGCCAGGCGAATGTCTTGTCGGCCGGGCACTCGGAGCCCGCCTTCGCGACGAGGCCGACCTGGTGGCCTTCGGCGCGTAGCCGTCGCACCAGCACGTCGACAATGCGTTCAATGCCGCCGTAGGTCCTGGGCGGCACCTCGATCTCGGGATCCGCGGTCATCAGCAGGCGCACTATCGCACCGCCTTGCCGGCCTCGTGGCCACGATGGGCGAAGGCGCGGTCGACCGTCTTCAACAGCACATCCTTCTCCACGTCCCAATTGTAGCGCTCGCGACCAAGCCGCCAGGCCGTGCTCTTCGCTTCCGCCAGCCGGTCGGGCGACTCACCGAGGCGATCGAGCTCGACCGCGATTGCCGCCGGATCGGAGAGCGACACCAACACCGCGGCGGAGGCGAGATCGGGGGCAAGGGCACGCTGCGCGGGGGTATCGCTCATCACGGCGGGAACCCCGGCGAGCAGATAGGTGAAGATCTTGTTGGTGAGGCAAAGCCCGCGATTCTCGCTGACGTCCGTCTCAAGCGACAAGCCCACATCGTACGCCGCCGCCAGGGTCACCATCTGGTCGGGCGGCGCCTTCGGCAGGATCGAGACGCGGTCGGCGATGCCCAGCTCGCGGGCCAGCGCCATCAGCCGGTCGCCGCCGCCCCACTGGTTGCCGCCGCGAATGTCGAGGGTGACGTGGCATTTCGCGAGCGCCATCGCTTGCAGGAAGGGTTGCAGGCCCCGGTCGAGGCCGATCGTCTGCGAGAACCAGTAGGCCCTGAGCCGCGCCGGTTCACCGGGCGCCGTGCCGGGCGATGGCGCGGCTGGCGCCATGTCGAGCGGAAAGACATTGAGCACCGTGGTCGGCGCGATGCCGTAGCGCCCGGCATAGGCCTCACCGATCAGCGGTGCCGCCGCCGTGACGTAAGCGCACGACGGCAAAGCCACCCGTTCGATCGCTTCGATCATCTTCATGCGGAAGGCCTCGCCCGCGCCGCCGGTGCCCTCGCCGGAATGGAAATCCTCGGCGTCGAAGCCCAGCATCGCACCGCGGCGTCGCGCCACCGGCGCCGCGGCCGCGAGACCCGCGACATAGTGGGCGATGTAGAGGTCGGCCGGCACGGCGAGCGCCGCCCGCCGTAGGGTGGAGACCGGCCCACCGCACGCGCGTGCAGCCACCTCGGTTGGAACGCGTGCTCCGGCGGCCGCGACGAGCCGCGCAAGCCGGCCGGCCGCCGCCGTGACGGCGCGCTCGCCCAGCGGCCGCGGCACCCGCACGATGTTCCACGGCGCCCTGGCCTCGATCTCGTCGTCGACGCCACGCAATTCGTCTGTGTAGTTGCAGACGACGGTCGTGACGCCGTAGCCCGCGCCATGCAGGGCCTCCGCTTCCTTCAGCACGCGGGGATTCGACGCCAGATTGCCGGGGCTGACAATGCAGACCGTGCTGCGCATGTCGCGGTACTCAGCCCGGGTCAGGCGTCGGGAGCGCGGCGAACCGCAGCGGCGCTTCCAGCCTCATGGCGAGGGTCCCCTGCCCCGTTCCCTGCTTGAAATTGTAGGGGATGCCGCCCGGACTGCAGTTGTCGACGACGAACCGCAGCGCATTGTCGACGCGATGATCGTCGTCGATGTTGGTGTAGGTCGTCTTGAGGTCGAAGCAGTATTCGCCGGCCGCCAGGTAGTACGGCTGCAGGGAAAGCGTGCATTCGTATCGCCCGGCTACCGACGGCAACGACACCTGATTGAAGACAGCCGAAGAATAGAAGGCGATCGGAAGGTTGAGTTCGTCACGCAGCAGCAGTTCGAGGGACATGCCGGGCATCCCGTCCGTCTCGATTACGACATTCAGGCGCAACGGCTCGCCCGGTTCGTATCGGTCGGTCGGCCTGCCCTGCTCGTCGAGCAAGGTCGCCGCCGTCAGCGTCGCATTCCGCCCCCGCCCCCAGTTCCTGTCGTCGCTCGCCTTGCTGAGCGAGGCGGCGTAGTGGGTGACAGCCGCCTCGATCGGGCCGTCGAAGTAGAGCTGGCCGCTCCCGAAGACCAGCGCCCGCCGCGTCAGCGCCATGACGGCCGCGAGATTGTGACTGACGAACAGCACCGTGCGGCCGGCATTCGCCACCTTGGACATGCGGTCCAGGCAGCGCGCCTGGAATTCCGAATCGCCGACCGCCAGCACTTCGTCGATGACCAGGATCTCCGCCTCGAGATGGGCGGCGACGGCAAAAGCCAGGCGCGCATACATGCCGACCGAGTAGCGCTTGACCGGCGTGTCGATGAATTTCTCCACGCCGGAGAAGTCGACGATCTCGTCGAAGCGACGGCGGACCTCGACGCGGGTCATGCCGAGGATCGCCCCGTTGAGGAAGATGTTTTCCCGGCCGCTCAGCTCGGGGTGGAAGCCGGTGCCGACCTCGAGCAGGCTGGCGACGCGTCCCGTGATCTCCACCCTGCCCTCGGTCGGCTCCGTGATCCGGGACAGGATCTTGAGCAGCGTCGTCTTGCCGGCGCCGTTGCGCCCGATGATGCCGACGGCCTCGCCGCTCCTGATCTCGAAGTTCACGTCGCGCAGCGCCCAGAACTCCTCGATCGTGTCACCGGCGACCACCGCACGACCCTTGAACAGATCGACCGCGCTGCGCAGGAGATTGCGCGGCCCGCGGATCATCGCCTCGCGGAAGTTCTCCTGGCGCGCGGTGTGATGGCCGATCTGGAACTTCTTGCCGAGCTTCTCGGCGCGGATGACGACGTCGCTCATCTTCAGATCAGGTCTGCAAAGGCGCGTTCGGTGCGGCGGAAGCTGCGGATGCCCCACCAGAGCAGGATGAAGGTGATCGCCATACCGAGGGCGAATCCCGGTCCGTGGATCGGGCTTTCCCCGCCCAGGATGCACCAGCGGAAACCGTCGATGATACCCACCATCGGGTTGAGGCTGTACAGGAGGGACCACTGTTCGGGCACGATCTTGCCCGAGAATCCGACCGGCGAGATGTACAGGCCGATCTGCGTCACGAAGGGAATGATGAAGCGAAAGTCGCGATACTTCACCAGCACCGCCGCCGCCCACAGCGCCGGACCGATGCTGCACAGCAGCGCCAGCATCACGAACACCGGCAGCAGCAGGATCTGCCAGCCCGGCACGACACCGTACCAAAGCATCAGGCCCGCCAGGATGGCGAGGCTCACCAGGAAGTCGATCAACGCCACCAGAACGGTCGAGAGCGGTACGATCAACCGTGGGAAATAGACTTTGCTGATCAGGTTGGAGCTGCCGACGATGCTGGTCGAGGCGTCGCTCAGGACGGAAGCGAAGAGCGTCCACGGCAGCAGTCCGGCGAAGACCATCACCGCATAGGGTGCGGTGCCTTCCGTCGGCAGCTTGGCGATCTTGCCGAAGACGACGGTGAAGACGACCATCGTCATGAACGGCCTGATGAACGCCCAGGCGAGCCCGATCACGGTCTGCTTGTAGCGCACCGCCACGTCACGCCACGCCAGAATGAAGAACAGTTCGCGATAGCGCCACAGGTCGTGCCAGTACTGCCGGTCTGCGCGGCCCGCCTCGAGTACGAGGTGTCGCGGCGAATTGTGGGCGGAGACGGTCATGACGCCCCCCTCTTACGACGCGGCCGGGCCCGAAGGCGAGCGAGGAGTAGGCGGGCGGCGGCGGTGAAATGCGGTCGCCGATAGGCCTCGATCGCGGCGGGATCGACCCTGCCTTGCCGCAGAAGCCGCCGGATGGCGTCGATCAGCGCGGTTCGGTCGAACGGATCGACGGTAAGGCCCACGCGCGTATCGGGAATGGCGTCGCCCGCACCGCCGCCGGCGCCGCCGACCACGCGCAATCCGCAGGCGGCAGCCTCGAGATAGACGATGCCGAACCCTTCTTCCGAACTCGGCATGACGAAAAGGTCGGCCAGCCGGTAGAGATCCGGCAGGTCCTCGTCGGGAACATATCCCAGGAAGCGAACGGCTCCGGGGACCGGCACAAGCTCGGCGGCGCGCTCTTCCAGGCGGGCGCGGTCGTCGCCCTCGCCGGCAACGACATGGACCAGGGTCGGAAACTCGGCGCGCAAGGCCGGCAGGCTGGCGAAGACCTGCTCATGGCCCTTGTAACGCTCGCTTGCAGCCAGTCGGCCAACCGTGAGCAGAACGGGACCGGGACCAAGTGCAAGCCGCTCGCCGAGACGCGCCGACGGTGGTCCCGGCACGAACTGGTCGCCGACGGTGTTGGGCAGGACACGCACGCGTTCCGGTGCGAGATCGGCCCAGCCGAGCAGGATCCTGCGAGTCGCCCGGCTGACGGTGGTGACCTGGTCGGCCGCCTCGATCGCAGCCCGGACAATGCCGCGACGGTCTCCCCAGATGTCGGTGCCGTGCGCTTGCAGCCAGTAGTGGGCCCCCAGCAGGCGGGCGATCACGAACGCCAGCGGTGCCATGAAAACATGGCCACAGAAGACGACGTCGACAGGGCGGTGGCGCCAGGCCGCCCAGATCGCCGCGATCGAGAACTTCAGTTGGCCAAACACGGCCGGCCGCTGACGGACGCCCGGCGGCAGCGACAAGCCGCCGGCATCGCCCAGCCGCGGCAGCACCAGGATGTCGGCCCCCGCGCCTGCCAGGGCTTCGAACAGGTCCTGGTTGTAGCGCGCGATGCCGCCGCGGGCGCCGTAGCAATCGCCGACCAACGCAAGGATGCGGACTGTCATCGCCGGTTCATGCCACAGCGGGACCGGTCCAGCCGGACTGCCAGACGCGCAACGTCCAGTCGCGCGCTGCCACCGACAAATCGACCTGCCCGTCCGCGCCCTCGCCCGCGTCGTGCAGCCAGCGCCCCACCGGCGTGACGAAGCCGGTCTTGCGTCGGGCGCGGCTGGCGGCCGGCAACGGCGGATCTGGAATGTCGGCAACCGCGGCCTTCGCGTCCGCTGCCGCCAGCACATCGCCCGGCGGAAGCGCCGCCAGGAAGAAGGGGTCGACGTAGGGCACGCGAATCTCGACCGAATGCGCCATGCCCGCCCAGTCGGCATCGCGCAGGAGCTGGTTGCGCATGTAGAGCGACGTCTCCAGCGCCGCGACACGATCGAAATCGCCGAGCGAGCCGCCGTCGTTCAGCACGGCGGCGATGCGCCACAGCGGCGCCAGGCGGCGCAGGCCTTCCTTCAGCACGGCGGGATCAAGCAGGTCGTCGAGTTCCCACGGCATGTAGACGCTGCGGCGAAGGAGGTAGGCGCCCGCCCAACTGCCGCCGTACTCCAGCAGGCCCGCCATCTTGGGATGGATGCCGAGTCCCGCGTGAATTGCCGCCGACATGCCGCGGCGCACGAGCGCGCCCAGCCCGGGCAGCCAGCCCACCGGACGCAGCCACCGGACGCTTCGCGGCACATCGGTGAACGACGGATAGCCGCCGAAGCATTCGTCGGCCCCGAGGCCGCTCAGCGCGACCTTGATGCCCGCCTCGTGCGCCGCCTTGGCCACGAACCATGTGTTGATGCCGTCTATGGTCGGCAGGTCCATCGCATCGAGGAGCGCCGGCAGGTCGCGCTCGAATTCGGCACGATCGACGGTGCGCACGATGTGGCGGGCCCCGTAGCGGGCGGCGACTTCGGCCGCGAGCGGCGCCTCGTCGAGCTTGTCGCCGCGAAACTCCTCGAAGGCGAGCGTGACCGCCGAGATGTCGCGCACGCCCAGCTGCGCCATAGACCCGAGCAGGGCTCCCGAATCGAGCCCGGCGGAGAGGAAGACGGCAACCGGAACGTCGGCCACCAGGTGATGCCGCACCGAGTCGCGCACGGCGTCGCTCAACTGCCTGCGCGCGTCTGCCGGATCGGCCGCCGCGCCGCGCGCCCGCGCGGCGAGCGCGCTGGCGACGTCGTAGTAGTGGTGTGGAGCGCCCGGGCCTGTCGCCTCGACAACGAGCGTCGTCCCGGCCGGCAGCGCGCGAATGCTGCGCCATACCGTAAAGGGCTCGGGTACGCTGCCGAACAGATGGAAGCCGACGATGCCGGCGGGATCAGGATCGTTCGAGACCGCTCCGCCGGCCAGCAGTGCCTTGGCTTGCGACGCGAAGCGCAGCGTCCAGCCGTCGTCGGCCCAATAGAGCGGCTTGATTCCGAGCGGGTCGCGCGCCAGCAGCAGCCGGCGCTGCCGCGCATCCCACAGGCCGAACGCGAACATGCCGCGCAGCCGACCGACCATCGCCGGGCCGCAATCGGCGTAGAGCTGCAGCAGCACTTCGGTGTCGGACTCCGTCTCGAACCGATAACCCTTGCCCTGCAGTTCGGCACGCAGCTCGCGATAATTGTAGATCTCGCCGTTGAACGTGATGGTGAGCGCGCCGTCGGTGCTGTGCTTTGGCTGGGCACCCCCCTCGGACAAGTCGATGATCGCCAGCCGTCGGTGGGCAAACCCGACGCGCTGGTCGGCGCCGACCCATTGGCGACTGCCGTCGGGTCCACGCGTGGCCATGCGGTCGGCCATGCGCCCTAGTTCGCCGCGGTCGACCGGCGGGGCGACATCGAGGTAGGCGTATATGCCGGCAATTCCGCACATGGCGAGGGACGATGCGACGGGAGCGGCTGTCAGCGCGCGCCGGTGCCGCGGAAGACCACGGCAAAGGTACGCAGCACGATCACGAGATCAAGCCACAGCGAACAATGCTTGAGATAATAGAGGTCGTATTCCAGCTTCGACCGCATGGCGTCGGGATCATGGGCATAGCCCTGGTTGATCTGGGCCCAGCCGGTGACTCCGGGACGAACGATGCCGCGTAACGCGAAGTGCTGGATGTCGCGCACATATCCCTTTTCCAGCGACAGCGCCTCGGGCCGCGGACCGACCCAGCTCATGTCGCCGTTCAGGACATTGAACAGTTGCGGCAGTTCATCGAGCCGACAGCGCCGCAGGAAGGCGCCGATGCGGGTGATCCGGGGGTCGGCCGTCGCAGTGAAGCTCGGCCCCTGGGCACCGTGATACATGGTGCGGAACTTGATCATGCGGAATACCCGGCCACGGCGACCGACACGACTCTGGACGAAGAACACGGGGCCCGGGCTGTCGTAACGGACGACGGCAGCAACAATCGCCAGGATGGGCAGCAGCAGCGGCAGGGCGACCACCGTCAGGAAGAGCTCGATCAGGCGGCGGATGACGAGGTATTGCCGCGACGGAAGCAGGGCGCCGAATTCATTGGGCGTCAACCCGCCGAGGGGCGTGCGGCCGGTGAGCGACTCGACGATGTAGCGGCGGTCGAGAACCGGCACGCCTGCGATCGCGGCATCGGCCAGCGCCTCGATCTGGCCGTCGGGAAGTTCGGCGCTGAGATCCGCCACGATGGCATCGACACGCGTTTGCCGGCGTTGAACTTCGTCGAAGTCGAGCCATCGGCAGGCTCGCAGTTCGGGCATTGTCGCGATCGACGCCTTGGGAATCACTGCATAGTTGCGGATCAGGTAGCGCGTCCGCAACTGGGCGGCGACGGCCATCCAGAGCATCGTGAGGATGCCGCTGCCGAAAAGCTGAAAGCGCGAATAGTCGAGGCGGAGCAGCAGCAGGAGCGCGGCGACCAGGGCATAGGTCAGGACAGCGATCGGAGCGACGTAGCCCATGTTGCCTTGCAGGGTGGCGCGGGGAAACGCGTCGAGCCGACGTCCGCAATACCAGACGATCGCATAGGCGACGGCCGTCGCGACGATGGTGAGTTCAGCCGCGCCAAAATCCTTCGCGAACGGCCCGGACGTCGCATAGAGGGGGATCGGCAGCACGACGCAGAAAACGAATCCCAAGGACGCGTCGATCCACGCCTCAAGGAACCGCTGCGGCGCTGACGGCATGGCCGGCGTCCGTTCGGGCAGCGATTCGACAGGCGCAGGTTCGACCGGAATGGCCCTCCGCAAGATTGTCTCCGTCTTCACCGGCGACATGCAACACATCGCACTCATAATGATACAATATTCCGGCCCGAACGGAAACGAGCAACCTCGCACTCGGTGACGAACGGGCAAACGACCAAGGTTTGCTTGCCTTTTTTCCCCGCCGAACCGACAACAGACTGGCGGCATTGGTTTGAACCTCCTCGAGATCGGATAGGCGAAATGTGGACGTTCCGTTCGTGGGCTCACCGAATCCTGGGCCGCCGCCTCCATGTCCCCGAGATTCCGGTGTCTCTGGCGGGACTGGCCCAGCGCGGGTTCGTCCCCGATCTGGTCTTCGACGTCGGCGCCTACCGAGGCGATTTTGCCCTCGAGATATTGCGCATCTGGCCATCTGCCCGCATCGCCTGCTTCGAGCCCTTGGAAAAGGCAGCGAACCAGATCGAGGCGTTGCGCGCATCGCATCCCGGAATCGACCTCCATCGGGGGCTTCTTGGGCCCGAATTCCGCCAGGAGGTAGAATTCAACATGGCGGAGACGGCGTCGTCGGTGTTGCGCGAGCACCACTCGACCCATCCGGTCTGCAAGGTCATGCAGTGGACGATCGATTCGGCCGTTCACGACTGGTACGCCGGCAAGGCGCCCGATCTACTCAAGCTCGACGTCCAGGGCTACGAGCTGCACGTCCTGAAGGGGGGAACGGCCTCTTTGCCGCGCGTCGGCGCGATCCTCGCCGAGGTGAACCTGCTCGACATCCACGAAGGCGTACCCCTGCTCGATGAACTCGTCGCCTGGCTCGCCGGCCACGGCTTCGTCGCCTACGACATCTGCGGAATGACTCACCGGCCGCTCGATGGCGCGCTTTGGCAGATCGACATGCTGTTCGTCCCCCGAAGCAGCATCCTGCGCAGCGACAAGCGTTGGGGCCGATGATCGACGTCTCGATCGTCATCCCGACCTACAACCGGCTTTGGTCGCTTCCCAACGCCGTCCAGTCATGCCTCTCGACGACCGCGAAGGTCGAAGTCATCGTCGTCGACAACGGCAGCACCGACGGTACGTGGGAGTGGCTCGGCCAGCAAACCGGCGTCCGGGCGATCCGCATGGACAACTGGGGCAAGGACTGGGCGATCGTGGAGGCGCTCAAGGTCGCGCAGGGAGACTATGTCCGCTTCCTCGATTCCGACGATTGGCTGTGCGAAGGCGCAAACGACGAACAGCTCCGGCTGGCGCGCGACCGTACGGCCGACGTCGTCGTTGCCGGCTACCAGGACTGTGACGACGATGCCGGCAGCCTTCACGTCAATCCCTGGGTCGAATGCGACGATTTCATCGCCCAGCAGCTCGGCGAGGGCTGGAGCTCGCACTATTCGGCATTCCTGTTCCGCCACGACTTCATCCGCGACATCCCGCATCGCCAGGACTTCGCGTTCATCGACGACCGGATGTTCATGATCGAGGTGGCGCTGCGCAAGCCGCGCCTCGCCGTCTATGGCAAGCCGGCCTTCGTCCATCGCCGGCACTCGCGCGGGCGCCTGCAGGTCTCCAGCGGCATCGTGAAGACCGTCGGCACATGGCAGAAGATCATGGTCTACCGCAAGGCGCTGGCCATGCTCGCCCAGGCCGGCGAGCTGACGCCGCGCCGCAAGCGGGCCGGGCTTCGCTTTCTCTGGTCGGCGACCCGCGACCTCGCCAGGACCCATCCGGCGGAGGCCGGTGTCGTATACGACTGGATCTACGAACTCGACCCCGGCTTCTCGCCACCCATTCGCCGCAGCCTCGCCCTCGGCTACCGCCTGCTCGGCTTCCGCACCGCCGAATGGCTGGTCAATTTGAGGGCGTCCGTCCGGCCTTTCGGGACGCGTCGACCGTGAGCCGGCGATCGACTGTTCCATGAGCCTGCGCGTCGTTCATTGCGTCGGGTTCTATTTTCCCGATCCGGTCGGGGGAACCGAGGTCTATGTCCGCGACCTCGCCGCCGCGCTCCTCGAACGCCGGGTCGAATGCTCGATCGCCGCGTCGACCTCCGGTCCTGCACGAGACTACCTCTGGGACGGGATTCCGGTGTTCCGCTATCCGGCGGACTCCGGCCATACACAGTTCCAGCAGCTCATCAGGCGGCTCGAGCCGGATCTGTTCCATCTCCATTCGTGGACGACGGGCGCGGGTCTCGACCATCTTCGCCAGGTCGCTGAATTGGGGATCCCAAGCGTCGTCACCCTTCACGTGCCCTCGCCGCTCTGCTTGAGGGGCACGATGTTGCTCGAGGGCAAGGCGCCGTGCGACGGCCGGATCGACGATAGGCGCTGCGCCCGCTGCTGGGCACTCGATCGCGGCGTTCCTGCACCGGCGGCCTGCCTGATCGCGCGCCTGCCGAAATGGACGCCGCCGCAGTGGATGACCCGTTCTCCCGCGCGGCGGCTCGCGACGCTCGCGTCGGCTCGGGCGATCGCCGCAAGCCAGGCCGAACGACTGCGGGAACTCGCGCGGCTCAGCGACAGGATCGTCGTTCCCAGCGAGTGGGTGCGTTCGGCGCTTCGGCAAAATGCCGTCCCTGCCGAAAAGATCCTGCTCAGCCGCCAGGCGGCCAGCGCGTCGTTCGGCAGCGGTGGGGTGCGCGCGCGAACCGGACGAAGCGAACGGGGACTGAGCATCGGCTTCGTGGGCCGGCTGGAGACCTACAAGGGCGTGCAGACCCTGATCGAGGCGATCTCGCAAATTCCCCCAAAGACGCCGCTCAGGCTGATCATCGCCGGCATCAGCGACGATCCGAAAAATCTCCGGATGATCGAGGCGGCGGCGGCGAAAGACCCCCGCATCGAGCTTGTCGGGCCGCTGCCGCACGAACGCATTCCGGCGTTCCTCGAGGGCCTGGACATCCTGGCCGTTCCCTCGCGCTGGATGGAGACCGGGCCCATCGTCGTTCTCGAAGCCCAGGCGATGGGCGTGCCGGTCATGGGCGCCGATCTCGGCGGCATCGCCGAGCGGGTTCGCGACGGCATCGACGGCTGGCTGCTGCCCTTCGACGATCCCCGGGCATGGGCGGCTGCAATGCAGCAGGCCGCCGCCGATCCCGGCCAGGTCGCCATTCGCGCAGCCAACAGCGCGCGAACCCGCTCGGCAAGCGACGTGGCGGCGGAGATGGCGGCCCTCTATGGCGAGATCCATGACCACTCGGCATAAGCCGCTGGGCTACGCCGGCCTCGTCCTGGCGGCGGCCTTCGTCGCAGTCCAGTGCCTCGACGTGATGAGCTACCCGCTGTTCACCTACGATGAGGCACTGCTCAACGATGCCGGATGGCAGCTCGTCACGACTGGACGGTTTCGCGCCGACATCCTCAGCCTGAACCGCGGGTTCGAAAGCCACTATCTCTGGCAGCCGCCCGGCCTGCCGCTCGCGTCCGCGTTGTCCTACCAGCTGTTCGGCTTCGGCATCTGGCAGACGCGGCTCGCCAGCATCCTGTTCGGCGGTCTCGGCGTATGGGCGGTCTTCGCGTTCGTCAGGAGCATCAACCCGGGAACGATCGGCGCAGGCGTCGCAGCGTTCTCGCTGTTCTTCTGGCCGGACTGGGTCCTGACGTCGAAGGAGTCGCGGATGGACACCGCAGCGATCTTTGCGCTGGTGGTGGCGACGCATCTTGTCGTGCAGGCGCTGCGCCCGCCGGGGCCCCCTGCCCTGCGCCCCCTCTTTCTTGCGGGACTTTGCGCCAGCGTGGCGACGATCTTCCACACCGCCGCGCTGCCATGGGGCGCCAGCCTGGCGGTCGTCATCTTCGCCTTCGCCCGCAACCGCTTCTGGTCGGCCCTCGTCTTCGGCATCGGCGCCGCGGTGTTCGGTGTCGCCTGGCTGGTCTACGCCTTTCAGTTCCTTCCCGAATTCCAGGCACAGTATCTGTCCCTGCTCCTGAACCGGTCCGTCGGTGGCGGACTCCTCGAGCGGTTCGCCAGCGAAGGTGCCCGGTATCTCGACGAGTTTTACAGATTGCCGACCGTCTACCCGCTGGCTCTCTTCGCGCTCTGCGGGGTGATCGTGCGACGGCGCTGGACCGATCGCCGGATCCAGGTGCTGCTGGCCCTGACCGCCTTGCTCCTGCTCCTGCACGCGCTCGTCGCCGGCAAGCTCAGCGGCTTCTATACCTTGTATCCGATGACGCTCGTCTTCTGCCTGATCGGCATCGGCATCGAGGCGTGTCTCGGCGAAGGCAACGCCGGGGATCGACGGCGCTGGATCGCGGTCGGCGCCACGGCGGCCTGTCTGGCATTCATGGCGAACGCCGTGGCGCTCTCGATCGGGCCGAGGCTGCTGGCCTACTGGTTCCAGGGCCCCCAGCGAAACTACGCCCTGCAGATGGCGCCGCTTTCGAGCAGATTGAAGCCGGACGACCAGGTATGGGGAAGCGCCGTGGCGTGGGTCGCCGCCGTCAAGGCAGGGGCGCGCCTGGACGCCCTCGACTGGGTGCCGGGTCTCTCAGGCACCCGACCGGATCCGCTGCGGCACAAGTACGTGGTCGTCGATCGCGACGTGCCCTTTGCCGGAGCCGACGGCTATCGCAAGGTCGTCGAACTGGGCGCCGACCTGCCCCTCGTGTTCGGTTCACGGCTGTCCAACAAGCCGTACGCCTTCGACCTATGGCAGTCCAACGCGCTGCAATGACCTAGTCTGCCGGGGTGTGTTGTGACGGCCTGCCGTGGCCAAAGGCATGAGCCCACCCCATGCCGAGCAGCGCGCTGACGACGAACCCGATCGCCGGGATCTGCAGGCTGAAGTCCACCATCGAATGCAGGATCGGCACGGCCGAGACGGCAAAGGCAGCCGCCGGCAGGACCCGGTGCCGATATTCGCGGCCGAGGGCGCCGCGCAGGCTGATGCCCCAGGGCAGGAGCACGACGGCGAAGGCCGGAATCGCGGCGAGAACGCCTAGCTCGACGACCGTCTCGAGCGGCGTGGAATGCGCAAGGTCGTTCGGCTGGGGGACCGAGGCCGGCTGCAGGATAGTATAGATGTCGGCAAAGCCGCCCAACCCCCATCCCAGCCAGGGCGACAGGCCGATGGCATCGAGGGAAGTCGCCCAGATGATGAGGCGGGTGCTGCTTTCGTCGGCGCGCACTGCCTTGGTGAGCAGCGCCCCTCCTGCAACCATGCCGACCACGAGCACGATCGCCGCTCCGGCCACGAACCAGCGGACGAGATCGGGCCGCTCGCGCCATTGACCGCGCATCAGCAGCAGCGCGAGGGCGAGGGCGCCGGCGACGCTTGCCGCAAAGCCGGCCCGGGACGCCGACAGGAGGAGTCCTCCGAGAAGAAAGAAGACCGCCGCCAGCAGCACGACCCGCGAGCCCGTCAGCAGGGACTCGAACGTCTGGATGTCGCTCCCGTCGAAGGCGGCGGGTTGGCGACGGCGGCCGGCGAAGATCAGGGCGATGGCCGCAACCACGCCCATGCCGACGTAGCAGGCGAACGAATTGCTGTTCACGAATGTGCCCGACATCAGGCATTGCCCCTGCGGGTCATAGACGCCCTGCTTCTTGAGATAGCTGCCGACGTAGCAGGAATGGGTCGTCATCTGCATGATCAGGCCATAGGTCACGACCAGGACGGCGCTGGCGACCATCAGCATCAGCAGCGCCCGCGCGTGCCCCCGATCCTTGCAGATGGCGCGTGCCATCATGAAGATCAGCGCGCAGGCGACGCACTTCAGCAGCACGTTTCGCGCCGCGTCGATGGCGATGTCGGGCACCGCGGCATGGGCCCTTCCCAAAATCCGAAGTGCGGCGTCATAAAGCCACGCGCTCCCCGATGCCGGCGCGATCGATGAGCCCTGCAGGAGCGCGAAGGCGACGAAGAAGCCGAAGCAGGCGATCAACGCCAGCAGCGGCCGGCGTTCGCGTTCGCCGACCTCGAATCCCCTGCCGGCGCCGAAGCCGAGCGCCACGAGCACGGCCACAAGCCCGATCGCCACGGCAATCGGCGCCCATGCCCAGTCGCGATTGGCTCCCAGCGGCAGCGCGGCCAGCATGATCGGCGCGAAGAACAGCGCGACGACGAGACCGTCGGCCAGCCTGAGGACCAGTGGACGCGACCGCTCCTCGGTTGCCGGATCGCCGGCGTCGCCCGACGTCATTTCCCGTCCCTCTTGATGATGCCCATCCAGTAGCCGATTTCTTCCTGCGCCTTGGGCTCGTCGCGCAGGAAGTAGCGCACGAACAGTTCGTCGATCGGCGAGCGAATGGTCTGGGCGAACCAGCGCCGCTCCGAGCTGAGGCGCCACGTCATGACGACGTAGGCCTCGATCCGCTGGCGTTCGGGCGGCGTGAAGGCCACCCAGTTGTCGAGGATCAACCGCAGCCGCGTCGGCCAGATCGGGCTCAGCATCGGCGAGGTGTCGATCGACATCAGGAGCGCGTCGACGACTCCGCGCGAGGTTCCGTACAGTCCTTGCCGCACGGACGCGAGGCGCGCCCAGGCGACGCCGCGGGCCGGCGCCGCCCCCAGCCCGGCGGTGAGGTCGCTCTCCGCGCTCCGCAGCCAGACGACACGTTGATCCACCGTGATCTCGACCGACGGCGTCAGGGCGGCACCGACCACCAGTTCCGAACGCTGCAGATAGCGGCCGGCGACGGGATCGTCGGCGACGGCACGATTGAGGGCGGCAATGCCGGCGGCGATGTCGGAAAGCCTGGTGGGCTGTCCCGTGCGCAGCTGGGTGACGACGGCATCGGCCTTCTGGGCCTGCCATGCGCTGCGCGCGACCGGCCACGCCTGATAGGCCAGGATGGCGCCGGCTAGTCCCAGCAGACCGCGCAACAGCCAGTTGAGTGATTTCACGACATAGCCATCCCGAAGATGAGCCGAACGCGCAGGCCACTCGATCAACTCAACCGTCCCCGCGCATGAATGTCAAAGGTCTCGCCCCTGCCTGGACGGTCGGTTGCCGCCCCCGCCTCTTCACGCCTATCGTCGTCGGCGATCAAAGGGGGAAACGCGATGCTCTATTCCTGCCATCCCGCGCCCACACGTGCCACACCCAACCGCCCCGCGTCCGTGCGGCGGGCCGCCGCGCGCGGCGACGCGCGCAAGTCCGCATCGCCGGTGATCGACATCCATTGCCACATCGTCGCGCCGGCCGCCACCGAGCTCGTGAGGCGCGCGGGCCTCACCGCCCACGAGCCGACCGCCCGGTTCTCCAACGAGCCGACGCGCGCCGTGAACAAGGCCCAGAGCGAGACGGTCCACCCGATGCTGACGAGCGTCGAGCGGCGCCTTGCCGACATGGACAGGATGGGCGTCGACATCCAGGCGATCTCGCCGGCCCCGCCGCAGTATTTCTACTGGACGCCGCCGGAAGTCGGGCGCGACGTGACGCGCATCATCAACGATAACATCGCCGCCACCGTCGCCAGGCATCCCGACCGGCTGGTCGGCATCGGCACCGTGCCGATGCAGGCGCCGGAATTCGCCGTCGCCGAACTCGAGCGCCTGGTGAGAAAGCTCGGCCTGCGCGGCGTCGAGCTCTGCACCAACGTCGACGGCCAGGAACTGTCGGAGGCGAAGTTCCGCCCGGTGTTCGCCAAGGCCGAGGAGCTCGGCATCCTGGTGTTCCTGCACCCCAGCGGCTTCACCGAGGGCCGCCGCCTGTCGGACCACTACTTCATCAATGTCATCGGCAACCCGCTCGATTCCACGGTCGCCGTCAGCCACCTGATCTTCGGCGGCGTGATGGACGCCCACCCGAAGCTGAAGGTCTGCGTCGCCCATGGCGGCGGCTTTCTGCCCGCCTATGCCGGCCGCATGGACCACGCCCACGGCGCGCGCAGCGATTGCCGCCTCTGCATCAAGAGGAAGCCGAGCTGGTATCTCAGGAAGATGTACTTCGACACCATCGTGTTCGAGCCCGGACAGCTCGAGTACCTGGTCGAGACCTATGGCAGCGACCACATCCTGATGGGCACCGACTATCCCTTCGACATGGGCATGTACAAGCCGCGCCAGTTCGTGGCGGGCGCCAAACTCACCGCCGGCGCCAGGAAGGCGATCCTGGGCGGCAACGCGGCAAGGCTGCTGAAGCTGAAGAAGAAATAGCCGCCGGCGCCCCTACGGCTGAAACAGCTCGAGCCCCTGCCGCCCCTTGGGCGTCACGCCATAGACGCCGCGCTCGATGCGTTCGAACCAGCCATAGACGTCCTGCTGCAGAATCTTGGCGGCGTTGGGCACGTCGGCCGCCTTGCGCATGTCCGAAAGCTTCATCGGTCCGCTCCTGACCAACAGCCCGGCGCAGCGCAGCGCTTCCTGGCGATAGGCCGTCATCATCGGCACCTTGGTCGAGGTGCCGCCACGGTTGGGATCGCCGACCCGGCGCGCGTGCTCGCCCAGCATCCGGCCCGCTTTCCGCCTGTTCTTGCGCGGCAGGTAGGGCATCGGGTCGAGCACCACGTCGCAGCGCTCGGCCGCCACGATCATCAGGCCGAGGCCGAGACGGCGGCAGAGCTTCTTAACGCCCTTCATCTGCTTGGGCCATTGGCCGACCGCGAGATAGACGAGATCGGTGAGCGCCAGGCGATCGACGCCCTGCAGGACGAGGCCGAGCCCGAAGACGCGCTTCAGCTCGACCACGACCGGTGGCTCGGCGCCGCGCACGCCCACGACGTCGCAGCCGCGCACCTCGCCCTTGACAACGTAGCCCTGTGCTTCGAGCAGCGCCTTCACCGGCGCATAGAGGTCACTCTCCAACGGCATGGCGGTGCACCGTATCATGCTGGTAAGAACGCATCGGGGGAAAACACATGACTGAGTTGCTGGATCAAGGCGCCGCCGCCATCGCCGCGGCCGTGCGCGGCGGCAAGACCACGGCGCGCGACGTGGCCGAGGCGGCGATCGCCCGCGTCGAGGCGCGCAACAAGGCGCTGACCGCCATCGTCGATTTCAACCCGGCCGAAGCGCGTGCCGCCGCCGACGCCGTCGATGCCCGGCGCAGGCAGGGTTTCGACGGCCCCATCCTGGGCGTGCCCTACACCGTGAAGGACACGACCTGGGTCGCGGGACGTCGCGTCACCAACGGCTCGCTGCTCTACAAGGATTTCATCCCGCCGCGCGACGCACTCGCCGTCGAGCGCCTGAGGAATGCGGGCGGAATTTTCCTCGGCATGACCAACACGCCCGAAATGGCGGCCAAGGGCCACACCGAGAACAAGGTCTACGGCCCCACGCGACATCCCATGAACACCGCCATGACGCCGGGCGGCTCGTCGGGCGGCGCCGCAGCGGCCCTCGCCGCCGGCTTCACGCCGATCGCGCTCGGCACCGATGGCGGCGGCTCGGGCCGGCGGCCGGCGTCGCATTGCGGCGTCGTCGGACTGAAGACGTCGGCCGGCGCCATCCCCACCCCGTTCGGCTTTGGCGGCGCCTATGGCCCGCTCTATGGCGTCGTGGCGCCGATGGGCCGCACGGTGGCCGACGCCCGCGTGGCGTTCGAGGTGATGGCCGGCCCCGATCCGCGCGACCCCCATTCGGTGGCGCTGCTCGACGTGCCGCCGCCCAGCAACCCGCGCGTCGCGGTGAGCCCGCGCCTTGGCCTCGACGTCGCGGTCGATCCCGATGTCATGGCCGCCTTCGACGCTGCCATCGCCAAGCTGCGCGCCGCGGGCTGGCATATCGAGGAAGCCGACGTCGCGTGGCCGGAGAACACGACCGAAACCGCCTTCACCGCCGTCAACGCGGCCGCGAGCGCACTGCTCTATGGCGGCCGTCACGCCGAGGACAAGGATCTGTTCGGCGACAATGTCGGCGGCCTGATCGAGCGCGGCCGCACCGTGCCCGGCACCGACGTGGTGGCCTCGTTCCGCTTCGCCGACGCCTGCGCCCGCGCCGTCGCCCAGTTCTTCACCGGATACGACTATCTGCTGACGCCCACGACCGCCTGCGTCTCCTGGCCGGTCGAACAGGTCTATCCCAAGGTGATCGAGAACAGGGAAGTGGGCCCGCGCGGCCACGCCGTCTTTACGCCCTTGTTCAACCTCGCGCTGGCGCCGGGCATCTCCGTGCCTTGCGGCACCGGCCGCGACGGCCTGCCGGTCGGCCTGCAGATCGTGGCGCCGCGCCTGCACGACCGGCCGCTGTTGGCGATGGCGCAGCGGGCGGAGACGGCGCTTCGTCCGTGACGGGAGGCATGCCCTCGCTGACGCAGATCCTGATCGCGGTGGGCGTCGCCATCGTCGTCGCCATCGCAATCAGGGCCTTCCGCGGCTGGTCCGCGCGCCCCAAGGCGCCGCCCCACGTCCACGACGCGTTGATGAGGCAGGCGCAGGGCTACGCCAGCGAAAGCCCGTTTATCGCCCACCTCTGCCGGCAGTACCGGGCGAACGGCCACATCTCGGATCGCCAGGCCAAGACCGTCGCCAAGGCCATCGCGCGCCTCGAGGCCGAACGATCGGGTCCGAAACGCGGCGGGTGATTCGCGAGCCGTGGCGACCGCCTCTCACTGGACGATGCGGACGTCGTAGCCGAGCGGCGCGCTGTAGCCCGCGGCATTGGGCTCCCAGCCGCGGGCGCGCATGCACGACTTGAAGCGGCTCGCGCTGACGGCGGGCATCGCCCGTTCCCGCCCGGCGGCATTCTCGGTGACGACGCTGGCGGCCATGACGCAGTCGTTGCGGGTGGCCACGAACGACTCGTAGCCGATGCCGAGCTTCGACCAGCCCAGCGTGAAGATGTTCTGGTCGACGTCCGCCGGGGCGCAGGCCGCGGCCATGACAGGCAGCACAAGCGCCGTAAGCAGACGGCGATATCCCCGAAATCCGGCCGACGTCATTGTTTCTCCCTTTCAGATTCTCACGGCCGAACAGGAGCGCGCGGCCGGCGGCGCGTCAATGGCCGCAATCAGTGTCCGCCGCGCACTGCGCCGATCACGCGGCGCATCTCCTGCAGGAGACGGCGTCGGCTGCGGTCGTCCGGCGCCGTGCGCAGCGCGCCGCGCAGGTCGAGCAGGATCTGGGCATAGTCGTTGTGCCAGTCGCGGCGCGCGCTCGCTTCCCCGGGCGGCAGGCGCGGCGCCTCCGCCGCCGCGGCCGTCGCCACCGCAGCCCAGCGACCGTCGCGGTGCACCATGTCATATCCCTGGTCGAGCGACGGCACGGCGATGCGCTTGGGCGGCAAACCCGCCGCGGCGAGCGCGCCAGCCAGGCCCGCGATGGAGTCCGCCTCGCCGTGGACCAGGATCGCCGTCGCGAGGCCGGAAAGCATCGGCCGTGCCCAGCTCACCAGTTCGTCCCGGTCGGCATGTCCCGAATAGGCGTCGATGCTGCGGATGCGCGCCTTGACCCTGACCTCCTCGCCATGGATCCGCACCTGCTTCAGGCCGCCGCGGACCAGCGCCCCCAGCGTGCCGGGCGCCTGATAGCCGACGAACAGGACGGTCGAGTCGGGTCGCCAGAGATGATCCTTCAGGTGGTGCTTGACCCGCCCGGCATCGCACATGCCCGAGCCCGCCAGCACCACCGCGCCGCCGTGCAGCCGGCTGATGGCCTTGCTCTGCTCGATCGTCTCGGTGAGGCGGAAATCGCCCGTGGTGAAGGGATGACCATCCTCCGACCGTTCCAGCGCCGCGCGATGGCGAAGGAACACTTCGGTCGTGCGCCCGGCCAGCGGCGAATCGAGGAACACCGGAACCGACGCGAGGTCGCCGCCGCGCTTCAGCGCCGCGATGTCGTCCAGGATCTCCTGCGTCCGTTCGACCGCGAACACCGGCACGATGACGTTGCCGCCAGCCTTGAGACCGTCGGCAAGTTCACGGCCGAGGACGGCGCGGCGCCCTGCTTCGGTCAGTCGTTCGCGCACCGTATCGCCATAGGTCGACTCGATCATGACGATGTCGGCCGGCCCCGGCGGCATTGGATCGGGCTGCAATGCCTTTTCCTGCGGGCCGAGGTCGCCGGAAAAGACCAGCCGGATCGGCCCCGGCTCGGCGTCGATCTCCAGTTCGATGAAGGCGCTGCCCAGGATATGTCCGGCATTGCGCATCCGGGCGCGCACGCCGGGGATCGGCTTGAACCAGCGGTCGTAGGCGACCGGGTGAAGGAGATCGAGCGAGGCTTCGGCGTCGGCCTTGGTGTAGATCGCCGTCACCTCGGCTTCGGCGCGGCGTGCGTTGCGCCGGTTCAGCCGCTCGACGTCGTTCTCCTGGATGGCGCCGGCATCGGGCAGCAGCCAGTGCAGCAGGTCGCGCGTCGCCGGCGTCGTCCAGGCGCGTCCGCGGAACCCGGCCAGCGCCAGCTTGGGAAAGAGGCCGGTGTGGTCGATGTGCGCATGCGTCAGCAGCACCGCGCCGATGCGAGCGGCCTCGAAGGGAAACGGCCGGTAGTTGAGGGTGCGCAGCGACTTCGGCCCCTGGAACATGCCGCAGTCGACCAGCAGCTCGCCGTTCGGCGTGACCAGGCGGAAGCACGAGCCGGTCACCGTGCCGGCCGCGCCGTGAACGTGCAGCGATACCGTCATGCCGGACCTGAAAGGGTGACGCCATTGCCCTCGGACGCGAACTTCGACGAAAAGCGGAAGTCGGCCTCGAACGCGGCATGGATGCGATAGAGCGGCTCGCCCTTCTCGACCGGGTCGCCGATCTTCTTGAAGAAATCGACGCCGGCCCCCTTGTCGATGGGGGCACCGGCCAGCCGCGCGATGCGCGCCAGCCGGAGGCAGTCGACGGCCGCGACCACGCCGTCGCGCGGCGCCACGACGTCGTGCCGCAACGCGCCGAGCGTCGAGACCTCGGGCGGCGGGCCCTGGGCCGCCATGAGCCGCCGCATCTTCTGCGCCGCAGCGCCGCTCTCCAGCAGTTCGCGCGCCCGCGCGATGCCGCGGCCGCCACGCAGCGCCGGATCGAACTCCAGCACGTGGCCGGCCAGCAGGAGCGCCCGCTCCTCGAGATCGCGCGGCGCGGCCGGATCGCGCTCGAGAACCTGCATCGCATCGCGTGCCTCGAGCCACGGACCGATGCCGCGGCCGACCGGCTGGCTGCCGTCGGTGGCGACCACGACGGCGTTCAGGCCGACCTCGTCGGCGATGTATTCGAACAGCTTGCGCAGGCGCACGAAGGACTCGCGGCTGCGCAGCTTGGCGGTCGGGCCGACCGGCAGGTCGATCACGAGGTGGGTCGCGCCGGCCGCCAGCTTCTTCGACAGGATCGAGGCCACCATCTGCTCGGGAGTGTCGATCGCCAGCGGTCGCTCGACGGAGATGAGCACGTCGTCGGCCGGCGAGAGATTGGCGTGGCCGCCCCACACCAGGCAGCCCTTTTCGGCGGCGACGATCTCGCGCATCTCGTCCGGTCCGACATCGACGCGGGCCAGGACCTCCATCGTGTCGGCGGTTCCCGCCGGCGACGTGATGGCGCGCGACGAGGTCTTGGGGATCCTGAGTCCGTGCGCGGCCACGATCGGCACCACGATCATCGAGGTGCGGTTGCCGGGAATGCCGCCGATGCAGTGCTTGTCGACGATCATGTCGCCGTTCCACGCGAGCCTGCCACCCACCGAGGCCATTGCCCGGGTGAGCGAGAGGACCTCCGGTGCGGTGGTGAAGCGCGCGCTGGCGATCAGGAAGGCGGCGATTTCCATCTTGGAGTAGCGGTGGGCCACGAGATCCTGGGCGATCGCCTGGTAGGCCTCGAGCGACAGCACGGCGCCGTCGATCTTGGCCCGCACATGGTCGAGGCTGGGCGGCGGCGTGGCCTGGGCGATCTCGACCGGCGTGCCGTCGGGAAGCCCGAGATGGCGATAGGCGAGTTGCGAAAGCCCCAGCTCGTCGGCAGCCATGATCGATTCGTCGTCGACGATGTTCAGGGTGGCGACGATCCGCCGGCCGCCGCCGCTGATCTCGATGCGGGCCAGGGCCACGAATTCCTCGGCGCGGTAGAGCGGACAGCGGCGCGCGAGAAACGCGACCGTCTCGTGGCAGGTATCGATGCCCAGTTTCTTCAAGCGCAACATGCAAAACAAGTATGGCACGGATCGGCTGCCGGCATTTGACCTGCATCATCCCCATGACTGCCCCCGAGGAAGCCTGATAGCGTGGCGTGTGTTCCGCAAACGTGACTCCCTCTCCGCATCGGCCGCCCGTCGCATCGCCCTGGCCGCTCAGGGCTTCGGCGTTCCGCGTCCCGACGGCGCCGCCAACTTGGGCCACGTCCGCCGCGCCATCGATCGCCTGGGACTCCTGCAGATCGATTCGGTCAACGTGCTGGCGCGCGCCCATTACCTGCCGTTGTTCTCGCGGCTCGGGAATTACGACAGCGGCCATCTCGACCGCCTCGCCTGGGGCCGGCCGAGCGCGCGCGGGCTGTTCGAGTTCTGGGCGCATGAGGCCTCGCTGCTGCCGGTGGCAAGCCATCCGCTGTGGCGCTGGCGCATGGCGCGCGCCGCGGCGGCCCACGCCGGCGACATCAAGAACAAGCTGCACGTCTTCCGCCGCGAGAAGGGCGCCTTCATCGACGAGGTGCGGCGCCAGCTCGTCACGCGCGGTCCCCTCGCCGCCTCCGACCTCGAGGCGGGCACCACCAAGACCGGGCCGTGGTGGGGCTGGAGCGACGCCAAGTACGCCATGGAGTGGCTGTTCTTCGCCGGTGAGGTGACGACGGCGACACGGCGCGGCGCCTTCGAGCGTGTCTACGACCTCACCGAGCGGGTGCTGCCGGCCGCCGTGCAGGCGCTGCCGACGCCGGAGCCCGCAGAGGCACAACGCGAACTCGTGCGCATCGCCTCGCGCGCGCTGGGCGTCGCCACCGCGCGCGACCTGCGCGACTACTTCCGCCTGCCGGTCGACGACTTCAAGGCGCGCCTCGCCGAGCTGGTCGAAGCCGGCGACCTGCTGCCGGTGTCGGTCGAGGGCTGGAGCCATCCCGCCTATCTCGATCCCGCCGCGCGCCAGCCGCGCCGCATCGAGGCCCGCGCGCTCCTGGCGCCGTTCGATCCGTTGATCTGGGAGCGCGACCGCACCGAGCGGATCTTCGACTTCTTCTATCGCATCGAGATCTACACGCCGGTTGCCAAGCGCACGCACGGCTACTACGTGCTGCCCTTCCTGCTCGACGACAAATTGGTGGCGCGCGTCGATCTGAAAGCCGACCGCGCCGCCTCGCGCCTGCTCGCCCACGCGGCCCATCTCGAGCCCGGCAACGATGCGGCAAAGGTGGCCGGCCCACTCGTGGCAGAGCTGCGCCTGATGGCCGACTGGCTGGGACTTGAGAACGTGGTCCTGCCGCGCACAGGCGCGCTCGGCAAGGCGATGAGCAAGTCACGGGCAGCGTAACGGCGGACATTGTGCCTCGGGGGAGAGCGCCATGGGACGGATGGGAAAATCGTGGGGCAGGATGTTGCTGTCTCTTGTGTTGGCGGCCGCGCTCCCGAGCCAGGCCCGGGCCCAGTCCAATGCACAGACCATCGACAGCCGGTTCAGCAATCTCACGGAACTGATCACGGCGGCCTCCTATATCGGCGGTATCGGGTTCGCGGTGGGCGCTATCCTGAAATTCAAGATGCACAAGGATAATCCCTCGCAGCCCCCGATCGGCAGGCCGATCGCGGCGCTGCTTCACGGCTTCAGCTGCCCCGTCTTCGTCAGCGAGGGCACCTTGCTGGGCGAGGACACATGCGTCTGGAGCGGGGTCACCGTCCAGCAGATGAACTCGGGGCAGACCGGCACCGACGCCGCCGACTGGCACTTCGGCGGTCAGGCCGAGATCGCCCCGGGCTGGTTCCTGGGCGGCGCGCTCGGCGCCACCGGCTACTCGTCGCTGACTCCGATGGGTCCGTCGAGCCAGGCGCGCACCCTGGACGCCGGAATCGTCCTGAAGCGCGTCGATGGGCCGTGGTTCTTTGCCGGGGGCCTCGCGATCTCCAGCTCGACGCAACAGAACATCTGGCCTGTCGCCGCGGCCGGTGGCGGTGCCGCCAACATGACGAGCAGCTCCAGTGCCTTCAGCGGCAGCGTGCGGCTACGCGGTGCCTACGAGTTTGCGCTCCAGGGCTGGTACCTGCGGCCGCGCGCCGACATCGACCTCGCCTACACGAGCGACTCCGGCCTGCAGGAGTCGGGGCCGGCGGCCGCGCTGGCGCTTTACGGCAGCAGCAAGTTCGGGGTCGGGTTCACGCCCATGCTCGAAGTTGGCGGCCGGCACGACGTCGGACCCACGACGATCCTACGGCCCTACGTGGCGGCCGGCGCCAGCTTCCTGCCGGACAACACGATCACCCTCAGCGGCAATGTCGGCGGCACGCCCTTCTACGGTGTCATCCAGGGGCCGAGTGTCATTGCCAACGTCGAGGCAGGCCTGCAGTTCTACGAGGTCAAGGGCTGGGAAATGAAGATGGACTACCGCCTCTCCGCCGCCAGCGCCTTCCTCAGCCAGTCGCTCGGCGTGCGCGTTGCCAAGCATTTCTGAGCAGCCGGCGACTTCATCGCTTCATCCGCGGTAACGCAACGCATCCACCAGCACGGCAAAGGCCGGCGTGGGCTGCCGGCGACTCGGATAGTAGAGGTGATAGCCCGAGAACGGAGCGCACCAGTCTTCCAGCACCCCGACGAGCCGTCCGTCGGCGAGATGCGCTTGCACCATGTCGTCCGGCAGGTACGTCAGGCCGAATCCGGCGATGGCCGCGTCGAGTCGGAGCGCCATGTTGTTGAACGTCAACTGGCCGTCGACCCGCACCTTGAGCTCTCGCCCGCGCTTCTCGAATTCCCAGGCAAAGATGCTGTCGTAGGTCGGCAGGCGGAGATTGATGCACTCGTGGGCTGTAAGGTCCTGCGGCCGCTTCGGGATCGGCCGGCCTGCGAAGTACGACGGCGCGCCGACGACGGCCATGCGCATGTCGGGGCCAATGGGTACGGCGATCATGTCCCGTGCCACCTGCTCGCCGATACGAACGCCGGCGTCGTAACGCTCCGCGACGATGTCGGTCAGGCCATAGTCGACGACCAGCTCCACCTTGATATCGGGATAGTTCGGCAGCAGCGTCGCGAGCGCTGGCCAGAGAATCTTTTCGGCCGCGTGCTCGCCCGTCGTGATCCGGATGTTGCCGGCGGGCTTCTCGCGAAGCGCGCTAAGCGCCGCCAGCTCGGCGCCGATCTTGTCCAGCGCCGGGCCGAGCGTGCGGAGCAGCCGCTCGCCGGCCTCGGTCGGGGCGACACTCCGCGTGGTTCGGCTGAGCAGGCGGACGCCGAGCCGTTCCTCCAACCGACGAACGGTGAAGCTCAGGGCCGATTGGGAGGTACCAAGCTTTTTCGCGGCCCGCGTGAAGCTTCGCTCCTCGGCGACCGCGGCAAAGGCGTTGAGATTGGCAAGCTCCTCGCGTCTCATTCATGAGTTCCAGATATAGGTTCATGCACTTCTTAGCATCTAATAGCTAGGCGGCGCACGGCCTAAGTAGAGCCGATGAAGCTGTTCGCCGCCACACTCGCCATCTGTTCGGTCGCTGCAGCGGCCGAAGCCCAGCAGCGCACCCCAACGCGGGTGGCGCCACCCGACATGCAGGCGATCACGCCGCCGCTCGCCACCTACACCGACGAGGTGTTGTTCGGCGACGTCTGGAAGCGCGGGGAACTTGGGCCCCGCGATCGCAGCCTGGTCACCGTCGCCGCGCTCATCGCCGGCGGCCACACGCAGCAGATGACGGGGCACTTCAACCGCGCGCTCAACAATGGCGTGAAGCCGGCCGAGATCGCCGCCGTCATCACGCATCTCGCCTTCTATGCCGGCTGGCCGCGCGCGGTGTCGGCCATTGGAGTCGCGAAGGAAGTCTTCGCCAAGCGCGGCATCGCGACGGACAAGCTTGCGCTGGGGTCGACCGAGCTTCTGCCCGTCGATCAGGCCAGTGAAGTACCGCGCTCGGCCGCCATCGAAGCCCAGATGGGCGGTACGGCGCCGGCGCTCGCGCGATTTACGAACGAAGTGCTGTTCGGTGATCTGTGGCGCCGACCCGACCTGGCGCCGCGCGACCGCAGTCTGGTGACCATCACCGCCCTGATCTCGGCGGGCCAGGTCGACCAACTTTCCTTCCATCTCGACCGGGGCATGACCAACGGCCTCACCCGGACCGAGATCTCCGAGACCATCACGCATCTGGCCTTCTATGCCGGCTGGCCGCGCGCAGTGTCCGCGGTGCCGGTGGCCAAGAAGGTGTTCGAGGCGCGCAACCCCCTCAAAGGAAGCATGATCCTGGAAATCCTGCGTCAAGGATCGCAGCCGGCCACCAAGGGCTCGACGGACAACTTCATTGGCTCCGTGTCGGTCGATCAGCGCTTTCAGCGCAGCGATCCGGCGCGCGTCGGCGGCGGCATCGTCACTTTCGAGCCCGGTGCGCGCACCGCCTGGCACACCCATCCGCTGGGCCAGACCCTGATCGTCACCTCCGGCACCGGCTGGGTGCAGCTCGAGGGCGGTCCTGTCGAGGAAATCCGCACCGGCGACGTGATCCTTATCCCACCGAGGACACGCCATTGGCATGGCGCCACCGCCACCACCCCGATGAGCCATGTCGCGATCGCCGAAGCGCTCGACGGCAAGAGCGTCGACTGGATGGAGCAGGTCACCACGGAACAGTACCGACGCGCGCCGCGTTGAGCACCAGTCAGCGAGAAGGAGCCCGACATGCCACATTCCCGCGATCTCCGCGATCCCGACGCTATTAACCTCGACCGGCGTGAACTCTTGATGGCCGCCGCGGCCGCCGCCGCCGTGGTGACGGCACCGTCCGTGGCCGGTGCCCAACAAGCAGGCACTGGCGTGCCGTCCATGAAGGTCTCTTTCACGGTGAACGGCAAAGCCCGCAACCTCGAACTCGACACGCGCACCACCCTGCTCGATGCCTTGCGCGAGAACCTGCACATGGCGGGCAGCAAGAAGGGCTGCGACCACGGCCAGTGCGGCGCCTGCACCGTCATCGTCGACGGTCGCCGGATCAATTCGTGCCTGACGCTTGCCGTGATGCACGAGGGCGGCAGCATCACCACCATCGAGGGGCTGGGCACGCCCGCCAAACTGCACCCGATGCAGGCTGCCTTCGTGAAGCATGACGGCTACCAGTGCGGCTATTGCACACCCGGACAGATCTGTTCGGCTGTGGCGGTCCTAGGTGAGATCGAGGCCGGCATCCCCAGTCATGTCAGCGCCGACCTCAACGCGCGGCCGCAGGCGACGGTCGCCGAATTCCGCGAACGCATGAGCGGCAACATCTGCCGCTGCGGCGCCTATTCCAACATTGTCGAGGCGATCACCGAGGTCGCCGGGAGGAAGGCATGAAATCCTTCACCTACGAGCGAGCGCGCACCCCGGCCGAAGCCGCGGCGAAAGCCGCCCGCACGCCCGATGCCAAGTTCATTGCCGGCGGCACCAACCTGCTCGACCTGATGAAACTCCAGATCGAGGCGCCCACCCACCTGATCGACGTGAACAGGCTTGCCCTCGACAAGATCGAGCCCACGACCGAGGGCGGTCTGCGCATCGGCGCGCTGGTGCGCAACACCGATCTCGCCGCCGATGCCCGCGTGCGCAGCGACTATGCCGTGCTCGCGCGCGCCCTACTGGCCGGCGCGTCGGCCCAGCTCCGCAACAAAGCCACCACCGCCGGCAATCTGCTCCAGCGCACTCGGTGTCCCTATTTTTATGACACCAACCAGCCGTGCAACAAGCGCAAGCCCGGCAGCGGTTGCTCCGCCATCGGCGGTTTTAGCCGCTCGCACGCCGTCCTCGGCGTGAGCGACGCATGCATCGCCACCCATCCCAGCGACATGGCGGTGGCGATGCGCGCGCTCGACGCGACGGTGGAAACGGTGCGGCCTGATGCCACGACGCGGTCGCTCCCGATCGCCGAGTTCTATCGCTTGCCCGGCGACACGCCCCAGCGCGAGACCGTGCTGGAACAGGGCGAGCTGATCACGGCCGTGACAGTCCCGAAGCCCGTCGGCGGCAAACACGCCTACGTAAAAGTCCGCGACCGCGCCTCCTATGCCTTCGCCCTGATCTCGGTCGCGGCGATCGTCCAGCCTGACGGCAGCGGACGCGTCGCTTTGGGCGGAGTCGCGGCCAAGCCCTGGCGTATCGAGGCCGCCGAGGCCGAGATGCCGAAGGGCGCCGAGGCGGTGACGGCGCAGCTGCTCGCCGACGCCAAGTCGACGTCGCAAAACGAATTCAAGCTGCCACTGGTCAAGCGCGCGCTCGCCGCGGTGCTGGCCGAAGCAAGGGGCTGAGCCATGAAATTCGACACGCCCGCCACGACCAACCCGATCGACCAGCTCAAGGTGATCGGCAAGCCCACTGACCGCATCGACGGCCCGATGAAGACGACCGGCACCGCGCCTTACGCCTACGACCGGCACGATGTCGTGCCGAACCAGGCCTATGGCCATGTCGTCGGCTCGGCCATCGCCAAGGGACGAATCGCGTCGATCAACCTCACCGAGGCCAAGGCGGCACCTGGCGTACTCGCCATCGTCACGGCGGAAAATGCCGGCAAGCTCGGCAAGGGAAATTTCAACGTCGCCCGCCTGTTGGGCGGTCCCGAGATCGAACACTATCACCAGGCGATCGCCCTCGTCGTCGCCCAGACCTTCGAACAGGCGCGCGCCGCAGCGCAGCTCGTCCGCGTCGACTATGTCCCGACCAAGGGGGTCTACGACCTCGCGGCAGTCAAGGACTCCGGCAAGCCCGCCCCCGGTTTCGGTGGCCCCGCCGATACGGCCGTCGGCGATTTTGCGGCCACGTTTGCGGCAGCACCTGTCCAACTCGACGCCACCTACACCACGCCCGATCACGCCCATGCGATGATGGAGCCGCATGCCTCGATCGCCGCCTGGAACGGCGACAAGCTCATGCTTTGGACCTCGAACCAGATGATCGCCTGGAGCGTGGCCGACATGGCCACGACTCTCGGCATCGCCAAGGACAAGGTCCGCCTGATGTCACCCTTCATCGGCGGTGGCTTCGGCGGCAAGCTGTGGATACGCGCCGACGCCCTGCTCGCCGCACTCGGCGCCCGCGCCGCCCGGCGTCCGGTGAAAGTGGCGCTGACCCGGCCCCTCATGTTCAACAACACGGTGCACCGGCCGGCCACCATCCAGCGCATCCGCATCGGCGCGACCAAGGACGGCAAGATCACCGCCATCGGCCATGAGGGCTGGTCCGGCGATCTGCCGGGCGGCAAGCCGGAAGCCGCGGTCTTCCAGACGCGGATGCTCTATGCCGGTGCCAACCGCCTGACGACGACACGGCTCTCGGTCCTCGACCTCCCGGAAGGCAACGCCATGCGGGCGCCGGGTGAGGCGCCGGGCATGATGGCGCTGGAGATCGCCATCGACGAGATGGCCGAGAAGCTTGGCCTCGATCCCATCGAGTTCCGGATCCGGAACGACACCCAGGTCGATCCCGAGAAGCCGGACCGGAGATTCTCGCAGCGCCAGCTCACCGAATGCCTGAAGAGCGGCGCCGAGCGCTTCGGCTGGCGCAAGCGCGACCCGCTGCCCGGCAAGGTGCGCGACGGGCGCTGGCTGGTCGGCATGGGCGTGGCCGCGGCCTACCGCGGCGCGCCCGTGATGAAGTCGGCGGCGCGCGTGCGGCTCGACAGTCGCGGCATCGTCACGGTCGAGACCGACATGACCGACATCGGCACCGGCAGTTACACGATCATCGCGCAGACCGCGGCCGAGATGATGGGCGTGGCGCTGCACAAAGTCGTGGTGCGGCTGGGCGATTCGACCTACCCGGTTTCGTGCGGCTCGGGTGGGCAATTCGGCGCCAATTCCGCGACCGCCGGCGTCTATGCCGCCTGCGTGAAACTGCGCGAGGCCGTGGCGCAGAAGCTCGGCCTGACGGGCGCCGGCGTGGAGTTCGCCGACGGCGAGGTTCGCTTGGGCGCCCGCCGCGTGCCGCTCGCCCAGGCCGCGGGTGAAGCGGGCCTCACCGCCGAGGATGCGATCGAATTCGGCGATCTGGCCAAGAAAAGCGTGCTGTCGACCTTCGGTGGGCATTTTGTCGAAGTCGGCGTCGATGCGGCGACGGCCGAGGTCCGCGTGCGGCGCATGCTCGCGGTCTGCGCCGCCGGCCGCATCCTCAATCCGAAGTCGGCGCGCAGCCAGGTGATCGGCTCGATGACCATGGGCGTCGGCGCGGCGCTGATGGAGGATCTCGTCGTCGACAAGCGGCACGGCTTCTTCGTCAATCACGATCTCGCCAGCTACGAAGTGCCGGTCCATGCCGACATCCCTCACCAGGAGGTCGTCTTCCTCGACGAGACCGATCCGATGTCGTCGCCGATGAAGGCCAAGGGTGTGGGCGAGCTCGGCATCTGCGGCGTCACCGCGGCCGTTGCCAACGCGATCCACAACGCCACCGGCGTGCGCGTGCGCGACTATCCAATCACGCTCGACAAACTCCTCAAGGAGCTGCCGGAAATTGGCTGAGTTGCGCGATCACATCAGGAGTCAGCCATGCATCCTTCTAAAATCGCTGCCGCCGTCACCTTGGTATTCTCGTTGGTGAATCCCGCCATGGCTCAAGATCGCATTCAGATTTCGTCAGACTGGGGATATGTCACGGCCGAGCTGGCAAACAATGCCGCAGCGCGTTCGCTGTTTCAGTTGTTGCCGATTGCGATCACGATGCGGGATCACCTGCGCCAAGAAAAGACGGGCAACCTGCCATCGCCGCTGCCAGAGGTTTCGCGGCAGCAGGATTTCGCGGTGGGGACCCTGGGACTGTGGGGGTCGGATCACTTCGTAATCTACTATCGCAAGGGCAACGTCCCCCAGCCTGGGATCGCGATCCTGGGCAATGTGATCGCCGGCGATGTCTCGGTCTTTGATCGTGCGGGTTCGATCACTGTTCGCATCGAGGCCCTGCAGCCCTGAGCGACGAGACCGATCCGCTGTCATCGCCGATGAAGGCCAAGGGCGTGGGCGAGCTCGGCATCTGCGGCGTGAGCGTGCGCGACTATCCGATCACGCTCGACAAGCTTCTCGAACGGATGCCGAGCATAGGGTAATAGGTCGGGGTGAGCGTACTGACACCGGTTCCCGTCCCGACAATGGCGGCCGACGGCGGCTCCGTCGCCGTCGATGCCGCCCTGCTTGACGCCGAGCGTAAGGGCTTCCGCCTGGCCGTGCTCGGCCGGACCGGCGCACTTGTTGCCATCGCTGCCTTCTACCTCGTGGCCTTCCAGTGGCCGAACAACCTCGTCCCGGTGGCGCTGATCCTGACGGTCGCGGCCGCAGGTCTCGCCCCGCTGGCGCTGGTCGGCGGCCGCTGGGAGCGCGGCGGACGCTATGCCTTCTTCGCCTTCGACATGGCGGCGATCAGCGCCCTGCTGGCCTTCGCACCGCTCAGCGGCGGCGACGACATTCCGCAGAACTTCGTCTTCCTGTCCGGCCGCAGCGAATACTACTACGTCGTCGTGGCGCTCTCGGTCCTGGCTCTGTCGCCGGCGCTCGTCCTCTGGACGGGCCTTTGCGCCGTGGTCGGGCTCGCCAGTGCAACGGCCTGGATCCTCTCCGGCATGGAGCGTGTCGCGAGCTTCGGCGACCTGCCGCGATCGCCCTCGCGCGAGGAATTCATGGCGGTCGTGTTCAGCCCGGATTTCCTCGCCATCCCGGTCCGGGTGAACGAGGGCCTCATGATCGCGCTCTCGACCGCTATCGCGGCACTGGCGGTGCATCGTGCTCGCAACGTGGTGCGCGCGCACGCTGCCGCCGAGGAAAGGCGAAACCGTGTCCAGCAGCTCCTCGGCCGTTATGTGCCGGCGCAGGTGGCCCAGCAGCTCGTCGACACCGGCCAGCTCACGCCGCAGCTTCGCCAGGCCACCATCCTGTTCGCCGACATCGAGGGCTTCACCCGACTCTCCGAGCAGCTGTCGGCAGCACAGGTGATCGGGCTGCTGAACGGCTTCTTCGGGGCCGCGGCGACGCTCGTCGAGGCACGTGGCGGCATCGTCATCAACCATGTCGGCGATGCGCTGATCGCGGCCTTCAACGCGCCGCTGCCCGTCACCGACCATGCGGCGCGCGCGGTCGATGCCGCTCGCGACCTGCAGGCGCTGGTGTCGGGCCGCGATTTCGCGGGCCACCGGCTGCGGCTGCGCATCGGCATCGCCACGGGCCCGGTCGCCGCCGGCACCGTCGGCGGGGCGACGAGCCAGACCTACACGGTCTATGGCGATACGGTAAACGTGGCGCAGCGGCTGGAACGGCTGAACAAGGAGCTCGAGACGGATTGCCTGATCTGCGGCTCGACCTATGAGGCGGCGCGTTCAACCTGCGCTGATGCCTCGGCGGTGGGCTCGGTGCAGGTGCGTGGCCGCGAGGCCGCCGTCGAGGTTTTCGCTCTGGGCGGCAGGGCGTTGAGTAGGATTTAATAGGTTGACTTTTTCCTACTTCCTGCTACACCAAAAAAAATGAAATTCATCGCCACCCGCGCGCATCCCGCTCGAGCTTCTGGCGCCACCCTTTGCTGGCGGGGAAACGACTTTAAACAGCTCGTTTGGTGTCCCACGTCCCCTGCTCGGACGGCTATACATTCCCCTGCGAAATCAACCGGTTGGCAGAGTGCGCGTAACGCGGCAAACGACGTAGACCCGTGTCCCACTGACTCTCGCGGGAATGCGTGTCAGCAGAGGAAGTTGAAATGAACGATCTGGTTCTGAAGGGCGGGCGGGTCGTCGATCCCTCGCAGGGGCTCGACAAGATGACCGACATCGCCTTCGCCGGCGGCAAGGTGTCGGCGATCGGCGATGGACTCACGGGCAAGGACACGCGCGACGTCAAAGGCAAGATCGTCTCCCCCGGCCTGATCGACCTGCACACCCACGTCTATTGGGGCGGCACGTCGCTCGGCGTCGAGGCCGAGCTGCTGGCGCGCACCGGCGGCGTCACCACCTCGATCGATGCCGGCAGCGCGGGGCCCGGCAACTTCCACGGCTTTCGCAAGCACGTGATCGAGCCTTCGCCCGTCCGCATCCTGCCCTACCTCAACATCTCCTTCCCCGGCATCTACGCCTTCTCCAAGACCGTGATGGTGGGCGAGAGCGCCGACCTGCGCCTGCTCGATCCGCGCGAGGCGGTGCGCGTGGCGCGCGAACACAAGGATCTGGTCCTGGGCATCAAGGTCCGCGTCGGCAAGTCGGCCAGCGGCGATTCGGGCATCATGCCGCTCGACATCGCCCTCGACGTGGCCGACGAGACGGGCCTGCCGGTGATGGCCCATCTCGATGCGCCGCCGCCCGCGCGCCACGAGGTGGTGGGCCGGCTGCGTCCCGGCGACATCCTCACCCACTGCTTCCGCCCCTTCCCCAACGCCCCGGTGCGCGCCGACGGTCGCGTGCGCGAGGAGATCCTGGCGGCCCGCGCCCGCGGCGTGATCTTCGACATCGGCCATGGCGGCGGCTCGTTCGGCTTCGGCACGACACGCGGCATGCTGGCGGCGGGCTTCCTGCCCGACGTCATCTCATCGGACGTGCATGTGATCTCGATCGAGGGCCCCGCCTTCGATCTCCTCACCACCATGTCGAAGTTCCTCTGCCTCGGCGTCGACCTGCCGACGGTGATCAGGCTCGCAACCAGCAACGCCGCGTCGGCGATCAGGCGGCCGGACCTCGGCACGCTGAAGGTCGGCAGCGTCGGCGAAGCCACGGTGATCGAAGTCGCAAGCGGCACGTTCGACTATGCCGATTCGATCGGCGAGCGCATGATGGGCGACAAGCGGTTGCTCTCGGCCGGCGTCGTGCTGGCGGGCCGCTGGTGGCATCCGGCGTGACGGACGAACCCAAGGAGCCGAGTTCACCCGCCTGCCTCGCCCACGAGGCTGACGACGCCTACATGGGCTTCGCGACCCGGGCCGAGATCGCGTCCTTCCTGGCGGCGCTCGAGGCGGCGGAGCAGGCCGGCCGGCCCGATGCCGAAGCCATCCGCAGGATACTGCCCCGGGTGCGCGACGACGTGCTCCACAAGGAGCTGGCTGCCAGGCTGCGGGCTATCGAGGCCCCGAGGTCAGATGCCTAGGGCCGCTTCCATGTAGATGACGGCGAACAGGCGGGCCGGATCGGTCCAGATCCGGTCGATGGTAAAGCCGGCGTTGCGCGCCAGCGCCGCGATGTCGGCGTCGTCGTACTTGTAGGAGTATTCGGTGTGGACGCGCTCGCCTTCGGCGAAGGCGAACGGCCGGCCGGCGACGGTCACCGACTGTGCCGCGAGGCTGCGGAAATAGATCTCGATGCGGCCGTCGACCGGACTGTAGAAGGCTTCATGGGCGAATCCCGCCAGCTCGAACGTGGCGTCGAGTTCGCGGTTCATGCGCCTGAGCAGGTTGAGCGTGAAGGCGGCGGTAACGCCCGCCGTGTCGTTGTAGGCATCGTGCAGCCGCTGCGGATCCTTCTTGAGGTCGACGCCCAGCACCATGGCGCCGCGGTCGCCCAGCAGCGTGCGGGCGCGGCGCAGGAACGACGTCGCCTCCTCGGGCTCGAGGTTCCCGATCGTGGAGCCGGGAAAGAAGCCGAGGCGCGGCGCCCCGTCCATGTCGGCCGGCAGCGAGTCGAGCGCCATGTAGTCGGCGCGCACCGGCTCGATCCGCAGCCGCGGATAGTCGCGGCGCAGCCGGCCGACCGTAGCGTCGAGATGCTGGCGCGAGATGTCGATCGGCACGTAGGCCGCGAGATCGGGCATGGCATCGAGCAGCAGCCGCGCCTTGACGCTAGAGCCGCTGCCGAACTCGACCAGGGCACACCCCGGCCCGGCCAGTCGCGCCAGCTCGGGCGCGCATTCGGTCAGGATGCCGGTCTCGGTCCGGGTGAGGTAATATTCCGGCAGCTCACAGATTGCATCGAACAGCTCGGAGCCGCGCGCGTCGTAGAGGAACTTCGCCGGGATGGCGCGCGGCGTCCGCGACAGGCCGGCGAGGACGGCAGCGCGGAATTCCTCCCGGTCGCTGGTCTCGACAAGATCCGGGACGAGCAGCGAAACGTTCATCGCAGATCCTCTGCCAGGCGAATGCCGCCGAACATCCATCGCGCGTCCGGTGGGAAGAAGTTGCGATAGGTCCTGCGTATATGGTCCGCCGGTGTCGCGGCGCAACCACCCCGCAGGACCACCTGGTTGGCCATGAACTTGCCGTTGTATTCGCCGATCGCCCCCGCCGGCTCGCGATAGCCGGGATAGGCGATGTAGGGGCTCGCCGTCCACTCCCAGACCTCGCCGGTGCCCTGCATGGCGGCCGAGCCGGTTTCCCACTCGGCCTCGCGCGGCAAGCGCTTGCCCGCCCATTTGGCGAAGGCCGCCGCCTCGTAGGCGCTGACGTGGCACACCGGTTCGGACGGCTGCAGCGCGCGCAGGCCCGACAACGTGAACACGTACCAGTGGCCGTCCTTCTTCTCCCAGTAGAGCGGCGCCCCCCAGCCGTGCTGGTTGACGCAGTCCCAGCCGGCCGACAGCCAGAACTCCGGACGGCGGTAGCCGCCGTCCTCGATGAAGGCGAGATACTCGGCGCCGTTGGCCGGGCGTGACGCCAGCGCGAACGGCTCGAGCCAGACGCGATGGCGGGGCCCTTCGTTGTCGAAGGCGAAGCCCCGGCCATCGTGCCCGATCTCGACCAGTCCGCCGTCGAAGCCGATCCAGGAAGGCGGCGCGGCGTCCGCCACGACGGCATGCGATGCAGGTCTGTAGGCCGGACGCAGGGGATTGAGCGACAGCATGTGCTTGGCGTCCATCAGTATCAGCTCTTGGTGCTGCTGCTCGTGATGAAGACCGAGCTCGACCAGCGCCTGCACGTCGCCGGCACCACGCTCGAGCAGTTCGGCCATGGCGTCGGAGACGTGGCGGCGATAGGCCATGATCTCGGCAACGCCGGGCCGCGAGACCATTCCCCGCAGCGGGCGCGGATGACGCGGGCCGACGGCTTCATAGTAGGAGTTGAAAAGGTAGTCGTAGGCCGGATCGAAGACCCGGTACCCCGCCGCGCGGGGGCGCAGCACGAAGGTCTCGAAGAACCACGTGGTATGCGCGAGATGCCATTTGGTCGGACTGGCATCCGGCATCGACTGCACGGTCTGGTCTTCGGGCGACAACGGCGCGGCCAGCTGCTCGGTGAGACCACGAACGGCCAGAAAATGCGAAGCCGGGTCCGGCGCTTCGGCCCGAACGACTTGCGTCACCTGGATCGACACGACACCTCCGCACCGCGCGCAACACCTGTCGACGATAGCCGGTTGCAATGGGCCCGTCGCGCACTCACAGTTCCCAGCCTCCACTTGTCCACCAGAGGGATGCAAGTGCCGATTTGCGAGATCGACCCATGGCGCACTCAATATTTCGCGAGTGCGGCGTGTCCTGCCGACGTCTTCATTCCGACCGAGGACAGCGACGCCTGGATCTGGAACCCCGGCCATCGCTGGGTCTACGACAAGCTCGCGGTGGCGATGAGCCAGGGGCTCGACGCCGCGCCGCATGGCGTCGCGCCCTCGACCTATCCGGTGTTCTCCAAGCCGATCTACAACCTCAAGGGCATGGGCGTCGGCAGTTGCGTGCTGCGCTCCGATGTCGATTATGCCATCGCCTACCGCCCCGGTCACATGTGGTCGACCCTGCTCGAAGGCGATCACGTCAGCAGCGACGTCGCCGTGGTCGACGGCCAGCCGCACTGGTGGCGCCATGCCAGCGGCCTCGCGAGCGGCGACGGCACGTTCGATCATTGGCAGGTGCACGCCGGCCCCGTGCCCCCGGTCGAGGACTGGTGTGGGGCGTGGTGCCGCCGCCATCTCGCGGGTTACACCGGCATGGTCAATCTCGAGACCATCGGGGGACGCATCATTGAGGTGCACCTGCGCTTCGCCGACCAGTGGCCCGACCTCTACGGCGAGGGCTGGGTCGACGCCCTGGTCCGGCTGTATTCGACGGGGGAATGGCGGTTCGACGACTCGGGGCGGCGCGCCGGCTACAGCGTCGTGCTGTTCGTGCCGCACGGACCACGCTATCGCCATCCGCCGCTCGCCTTGCAGCAGGCGGTCGCCCGTCTGCCCGGCGTCTCCAGCGTCCAGATCACCTTCCACGAGGACGTGGCTCCCGACCGCCACGCCATGCCACCCGGAGGCTTTCGTGTCGCGATCGTCAATTGCTGGGATCGCGATGCCGGCAACGCCGCGCGTCGGCACCTCGCCGAGCACTTCGCCAGGACGATGGCGCCGGGCGCAGGCTAGACTGCCCTCGATGAAGACGTATCTTGCCAGTTATCTCGGCGCGATGGCGGTGCTGGCCATCCTCGATGCGCTGTGGCTAGGGCTGATCAGCCGGGAGTTCTACAGGGCCCGCCTGGGCCAACTCCTGGTCGACCGGCCGGTTTGGTCCGTCGCCATCCTGTTCTACCTGGTCCACGCGGCCGGGATCGCCGTCTTCGCCGTCCCGCCGGCGCTGGCAACCGGCTCGTGGACCGCCGCGGTTCTGTACGGCGCGTTCTTCGGCTTCTGCGTCTACGCCGCCTACGACCTCACCAACCTCGCCACCCTGCGCGGCTGGCCGATGGCCGTGAGCCTGGTCGACCTCGCCTGGGGCTCGGCCGTGACGGCAGCGGCCACCCTCGTCGCCTTCCTCGTCGTGCGCTCGGTGCAGGCGCCTTAGCTGCGGGTGTCGTCGTACTCCGGGTGGCGGTGCACGAAGGCGACGACGAAGCTGCACGCCGGCACGATCTTGAAGCCGCGCCTGCGGGCATCGTCGAGGGCGAAGCGGACGAGCCGGGAGCCGATGCCCCTGCCCTCGTCGGCCGGCGGCACTTCCGTATGAGTGAAGACCATACGAGCGTCCTGCCGGCGATAGACGGCGATCGCCAGCCCATGCTCCGTCTCGAGCTCGTAGCGACTTTGCGATTCGTTGTGCCTTACCGTCCCCATCAGCGGTCGACCTCCCAGAACATCGGATACGACGACTGGATCAGGCCCTTGAGGTCGCTTCGGTAACCCGAGGCGATGCTGAACTGGCCCCACATCACCGACGGCACCAGCTCGTAGGCGATGACCTGGATCTCGGCGGCGATCCGCTTTCGGTCCTCGAGGGCTCCGGCCTCGGTGAACGCCTTCAGGAGCTTCGGAATGCGCTCGTCGCACGACCACCCGGGGAATTCGTTGCAGCTCGCGGCAATATAGAAGTGCGTGAGCGGCGAGAACATGTCGGTGCCGTTGGAGTAGACCGGAAACATCGACCAGCCCTCCTTCTTGGCCCGGCGGGCCAGGATGGTCGGCCAGTCCCGGGGTTGCTCCTCGACCGTGAAGCCCACGTCGCGCATGTTCTGCACGAGAACGCGCGCCGCGGTCTGGCTGATCGAGCCCGCGACTTCCAGCACGATCACCGGCTCCCCCTTGTAGCCGGACGCCTTCAATTCGGCGCGGGCGGCCGCCAGATCGACCTTGGCCGCCGCCGATCCCGCGTCGGTGCTGAGCGGCGTGCCGCACATCCAGAAGGACGGACAGGACTTGGCGCGATAGCGTTCGGGCACGCCGATCGCGGTCAGGGTCGCATCCTGATCGGCCAGCTTCCACAGCACGCGCCGCACCGCGGGGTTGTCGAACGGCGGCGCGGCATGGTTCAGGCGGAAGTTGCCCTGGAACTGATGCAGCCCGCCCAGTCCCATCAGCTTCACACCCCGTTCCTTTTCCAGCAGCGGCAGCATGTCGAACGGCAGGTACTGCATGTAATCGATCTCGCCCACCATCAGCGCATTGGCGCCGGTGGACTGGTCGGGCATCACGCGCAGCACCAGGCGGTCGATCTTCACGTTCTTGCCGCCAGCCAGGAAATCAGGTGCCTCCTTGCGCGGCACGTAGTCGGGATTGCGCTCCAGCACCATGGCATTGCCGGGCCGCCACTCGCTCTTGATGAACCGGAACGGCCCGGAGCCGATCGGCTCGGGAATGCGCTGGTCGGCCGGCGTGGCGGCAAGGCGCGCCGGCATCATGGCCGGCAGCGGCGCGTTCGGCTTGCCCAGCACATCGAGCAGCAGCGGAAACGGCTTCTTGAGAACGAGCTTGAAAGTCATGGCGTCGACCGGCTCGAGGGACGCGGTCTCGGCCATCAACATCTTGCCCAGCGTATCGCGCGAGCCCCAGCGCCTGAGCGACGCGACGCAATCCGCCGCCGTCACCGGGGTGCCATCGTGCCACTTGAGGCCATCGCGCAGGACGAATGTCCAGGTGAGCTTGTCGGTGCTGCTCTGCCAGGTGTCGACCATCTGCGGCTTGATCTCGCCGCGCTCGTTCATGGCGAACAGCATGTCGAAGACGTGAAGCGCGAACGATCGGGTGATGTTCACCGTGGTGGCGTGCGGATCGAGGATCGTGACCTCCGACTCCAGCACGACCGTCAACGACTTCGCCGCCCGCGCCTCGCGTGGCCGGATCAGGGATGCGGTCGCCAGCGCCGTGCCCGTCGTCAATGCCGTCCGCCGCCCGAACACCATGCCGCCCATCTACGCACCCTCCCGAACAGGCAGGCAGCGTAGCGACGTTTCCTTGTCGGCGAAACGGCCTGGTCTGTCCCCAATCTCTCCTGTCCGCTATACAGAACGCCCTTCGTAGCAGGAGAAACGACGATGAAGCTTTTCGATCTTTCCGGCCGCGTGGCCATCGTCACCGGCGGCAATGGCGGCATCGGCCTCGGAATGGCGAAGGGCATGGCGCAGGCGGGTGCCGCGATTATCGTCGCCGGCCGCGATGCGGCCAAGAACGCCGCCGCCGTTGCGGAGATCCAGGGTATTGGCGCCACGGCGAGCGCGATCGCCGTCGACGTCCTGAAGGAGGAGTCCTGCCGCGCCCTGATCGCCGACACGGTCAAGCGTCATGGCCGGCTGGACATCCTGGTCAACAATGCCGGCATCAACATCCGCAAGCAGCCGCAGGACTACACCTTGGCGGAATGGCACAAGGTCCTCGACAGCAATCTGACCAGCGCCTTCCTGTGCAGCCATGCCGCCTATCCCGAGATGAAAAAGGCCGGCGCCGGCAAGATGATCAACATCGGCTCGATGATGTCGATTTTCGGCGCCTCGTTCACGACGGCCTATGCGGCGAGCAAGGGCGGGATCGTCCAGATGACCAAGGCGATGGCGACGGCCTGGGCAAAGGACAGCATCCAAGTCAACGCCATCCTGCCAGGCTGGATCGATACCGCGCTGACCCGGCGGGCACGCGAGGATGTGCCGGCGCTGCACGACTCCGTCCTCAAGCGCACGCCGGCCGGACGTTGGGGCACGCCCGACGATTTTGCCGGCGTCGCGGTGTTCCTGGCCGCCGCCGCGTCGGACTATGTGACGGGCGCCGCCATCACCGTCGACGGCGGCTATTCCGTGCAAGGGTGAGCGGACGGCCCTAGGGCGACTCGACCCGGCAGACGGCGCGATCGACGAAGAGGCTGGTCTTCGGCCCGTGGATGGTGAGCCCCACCCGCAGGCCGCCTCCGACCGCCGGAACGAGGACACGCGTTTCCTCGACCGGCTTGCCACCGTTGGTGAAGCTGCAATGAAGCAGCGGCACGATGGTCTTGCCGCTGTTGTTGTTCAGGTAGAGCACGACCTGCCAGCGCTGCTCCGGGACGGCGCGCAGCGTCGCGTCCTCGATGCTGACGATCGGCACCGTGGGCCCGGCCGTGATCGGCACTGCGCCCAGGGGAGTGATCCTCGGCCTCTGGACGACCACGCCGTCGACGCGCGCGGCTTGGCCCAGCGGATCGAAAGCCCGATCGGCCGGAGTGTTCGGCCCCGGAACCAGCCCGACATTGTTCGGAGTCCAGACCTGGCCGGTCTTGGGGTCGCGGAACTCGGGCACCCCGGCCGACGCCGGCATGTCGACGGTGCTGCGCGGGGCCTTGGCGTGGGCCGGCGCACCGATCGCGAACAGCACAGAGCAGACAAGAGCCTTCATGCCCAAATTGCGGAATCCGTACATTGTCTCGCCCTCCTCGATCTGGCCGCCTAGGAGCCGCTGCTGGATTGCGGGAAGAAGCTGGGATTGCGCCGCAGCTCGGCGCTTCGCGCCTCCGGCGGCAGGCTCTTGAGCTGCATGAAGTAGGAAAGCTGCCGCTGGGCACTCTGTTCGTCGAGGTCTTTGCGGCTGACCTGCAGGGCATTCTCGAGGTCGCCGGCCATGGCGTAGCTGAAGGCGAGGTTCTGGCGCACGCGCCCGTCGGCCGACCGGCTGTTGGCGAGCGGCAAGAGCTGGGCGATCGCCTCCTGCGGGTTTCCCGAGATCGCCAGCGACAGGGCGAAGTTGTTCCGCAACGGTACGTAGTCGGGCGCCACCTCGATGCCCTGGCGATACCTCGCCTGGGCGGCGGCATGCTGCCCCCGCATGTCGAGCACGACGCCAAGCGCGTTCAGCGAACGATAATCGCGGCTGTCCGCCTGCAATGCCGCCTCGAGCTGGCGCTCTGCCAGATCGGGCTGGCCCATCGAGATCAACGCCGCCGCAAGCCCCCGCCGGGCAACCTGATTGCTGTCGCGCCGCGTCAACACGTCCCGGAACAGCGCCGCCGCCTCGTCGGGCGCCCCGATCGACAGGAAGGACTGGCCGAGCCCGAGCTTGGCTTCAACGCCGTCCGGCTTGGCCTGCAAGGCCCGACCATACAACGGAATCGCCGAGTCGAAGTCACCGACCTTGCGAGCCTGATCGGCCTGCTGCACGGACGAATCGTAGTTATCGCCTTGGGAATTCGAGCCAGAGAGGTCGAGGCCGCAGCCAGCGACGAGAAGCGCCCCGATGAGCGCACGGCCCGCCCTCAAGATCGGCGCCAGCTTCATTCCAACCCCAAATAGGCGTCCTGATTGTGCAGGATCTGCCGGTGACGGGAGAGACTATCAAAGTATTGGGGGTAATCGCAACCAAGCACTCAATAACTGGGAGCAGCTTATTGAAATCACTCCAGAAACGGCTGCCGTCATAGCAGCCGGACCGCCTGGGCAGTCGCACGCAGCGTTTGGGCGCCGGTCCCCAGATATCCGACGATGAAGCTGAAAGAGTAAGTGGCCGTGATCGTCGTGCAGGTCACGGAACTGTTGGCGTTGCAATTGGCCGTGTCGGCATAGGTGACATTGACGCTGGGGCCCATGGCTCCGGGCATCTTGCTGCGAAGTTGCGTGGTGATCTCCGACGTCGCAACAGTCGGATTGAGCATGTAGTAGCGCGCTCCTTCCTCGGTCGCATACTCGAGGCCCTGCCGGACATAGAACATACGTCCGAAGTCCACCGCGCCCACCGTCATGGTCAGCAACAGTGGCGCCACGAGCGCGAATTCCAGAATTGAGACGCCCCGCTGATCGCCTGCCAGCCGCGACAGCAACCTCGTCCGGCTCCTCTCCCGACGCGCCGCCATGTCAGGGAACGATCAGGGTAACGGAGGCCGTGATCGACGTCGGCGGCGACCAGCTTCCGATCCCGGCCAGACTGAGCGTCGCCACCGACAAGACGGAACTGAAGGCCTTGGTGGTGGTGACCGTCACATAGCGCTTCAGCGTCTGCCCCGAGCCGCAGGTCGTCGAGCAGGAGACCGTGGTGCCGGAGACGCACTCGCAGAAGACGGTGTTCGTCGCCGTCACCCCGGTCAACCCCGTGGCGTTCTGCGCGGTCGTGTTGATGTTCGACGACTCGCTATACGCCACGGTCGCATATTGTCCGCCTGCCCGCGCGCCCTGGAGCATCGCCGATTTCTGGAGACCGAAACGGCCAAGATCGAGCATGCCCACGAGCAGGATGAAAAGGACCGGCACGACGAGCGCGAACTCGATCATGATATTGCCGTGACGATCGAGGCTGAATAGTCGAGATCGAGGGTTGAAGAAGCGGAGCATCGTTGCTTCCCTACTCGTATACCTTGCTCTTGCCGTCCGTCACGATCGAGACCGGCGTGGTCCCGTAGGTCGCGCAGCCGCCCTTGTAATTGTTGTTGTACGACGAGAACTTGATGTAGCGGCCGACCCAGATGGTGCAGCCATCCTCACCCGCACCGACATTGTTGACGCTCGAGACATCGATGCGGTTGTTGGGGAAATAGATGGCGCCGTTCAAGGTCACGGTGTTGAGCGAGCTGATGGTGAAGATCTTCGAGGTCGATGTCATCGTTCCGGTCGTCGCGCGGCGGTCCTGGTAGAACAGCACACCGGCATAGACGCCCGTGTTCGTCTTGCCGGCGTTGAGCGTGATGTTGTTGTCCGACGAGATCCTGACACCACCGATGTCGGAATTATTGCCGGTCGTCTGGGTGAGCACGATGGCTATTCCGTTGTTGGCCGTGCAGGTCGGACAAGTAACGTTGTTCACGCTGCTGAGGTAGAGATCGCCGTTGGCGACGTAATAGATGCCCGGCGTGAAGTAGACATTGCTGTAGCTCGACACCGTCAGACCGCCACAGTACGTCCCCGGCGAGAGGGTGAGCGAGCTGCCGCCGGAACGGCTGAAGTTCGTATAGCTGCAAGTTCCCGGCGACGGCGTAGGCAGCGAGGTTGCATAGGGATCGACGACCGTCGACGTCTGGTTCGTCTTCACCGAGCTGGTTGTGGTGAAACTGTTGTACGAGGTCTTGTAGAAGCTGCCGCGCGTCCATACCGACTTCAAACTCGCGTTGTTGAAGCCCCCCATGTACACGGACGCATTCGAGTTGGACGATGTCGAAGTCCCGTTCGAGACGATCGTGCAGTCCGAATTGAAGTTGTTGAACGAGGTAAAGCTCACTCCCTGCTCGGCGGCGGGCGTGAGCGCCACTATGCAGCCCTCGGCACTGGATGAGGTTCCCTGTGCCGCGACCGAGCGCGACCGCAGGGTAAAGCTCTGGTTGGCGACTCCCAGAAAGCTGTTGAGGGCGGCGCCGAGGGTGAAGCCCCGTGATTTGGTGATGATGACTTCGACCGCGCCGGAGGTCGAGACGTTGGAGCCCGACGTCGGCGGGGCGTTCACGGTCACGGCGACGCCGTCGACGGCATTCTGGAAGCCGTTGCGCTGCGCCTCGTAAAGCGCCGTCGCGGTGATCGTCGCGGTATTCTTGCCGGCGACGCGATCGACCGACGCCGAGAGCGCCGCCGCGTCTGCGGCTCCCTGCATCTGGCGTTTGATGCGGTACATTTCGCCGGTCTCGACGCCCAGCGCGACGGCGCCGATGAGCACGGGAACGATGACGAAAAAGCTGAGAACCGACCCCGAGTCGTCACGCCGAAGGCGCTGCCAGGTCGTGTACGCAGAATGAGCCCCGCGCGAAAAACTACGCAGCATGTCTGCCCCCATCAATGACTGCCCAAACGGGCAAAATATGAATTTTATCCAAACTCAGAGGAATATGCCGTAAGTCTAAGAAATTTATGTCAATTATGTCAACTTCATCGCCGACATTATTGCCGGCGCGAGCAGTACGGTGATGAGCGTAGGCAGGATGAACACCATCAACGGGACGGTCATCAGCGCCGGCATCCGGGCCCCTTTCTCCTCCGCCTTCGAGGCCCTTGTCTGGCGGAATTCCTGACTCAGGATGCGCAGGGAAGCGGCCAGCGGCGTGCCGTATTTTTCAGTCTGACGGAGCGCATTTACCAGGGCGGTCACCGCCGGTGAGTCCGAGCGGTCCGCCATGTTTTCCAGGGCCTGCTGGCGATCGGGCAGATAGGTGAGTTCGATCGCGGTCATCTCGAATTCGACGGCCAGTTCGGGCATCGACCCCTGTATTTCGCGGGAAACCCTGCGAAACGCAGCATCGATGCTCAGTCCGGCCTCGACGCAGATCGTCAGCAGATCGAGACCTTCGGGGAGGATCGCGTTCAGCACTTCGCGGCGCTTGGCAGCGGCGTTCTTGATGTAGAGTTCCGGAAGCAGAAAGCCCGCCAGTACCGCTCCTATACAGGCCGGCAGGACAAGGTCTTCCGGCAGGTCCAGAACACCCGAAACCGATGTCAGGCCGATCATCAGAAAGCCCAGCAGGAGCGGCAGGGCGAGTTTGATGAAGACGTAGACCACTGCCGCGTCGCGCGAGTGAAATCCCGCCCGGCGCAATTTGCGTGAGGTCTGGTCGGCCGCCACGCCGCGAAGAAGATTCAGGCGGCCTGCAATCTTCCGCAGAATGCCCAGCGACACGGCCCTCGGCGACGGCTTGGCAGACATGGATTGTTCGCCGCGTGTCTTCATGCGGCGCGTGCGCAGCGCCTTCAAGCGTGCCTCGATCGGCGGCTGCGAGGTCAAAGCCGTCCCCAGAGCCCAGAACGCGACGAACGTCGCGGCCGCGACGATGACCGCGAAGCTCTTCTCGGAGAGGACTGGATCCATCGCGCCGTCAGACCTTGATCGTGGCGATCTTGTTCATGACGTAGATTCCCAGCCCCATGCTGCAGGCTGCACCTGCGGCAATCATCTGACCGGTTTCGGTCGTGAACATCGGCGCGATATAGCTTGGGGAGATCAGGAAAAGGCCGCCGCCGACCAGAAACGGCAGGCCCACCATGATCATCATCGTGGCCCGCGCTTCCGAGGTGAACGCACGGATCTTGAGGCGAAGCTGCTGGCGGGCGCGCAGCAACGCGCTGAGATTGGCCAGGGTCTCCGCCAGATTGCCGCCGGTATCGCGCTGGATCGACATCGCGACAATGAGGAAGTTGAACTCGTCGGTCTGTACCGTCTTGGCGACCCGCCAAAGCGCCGTATCGATCGGCACGCCAAGCTGCACTTCCTGCTGCACGCGGCGGAAGACGCCGCCGACGGGATCCTTGATGTCCCGCGACACGGTCCCGATCGCTTCCTGCACCGGCAGGCCGGCCCGCAGCGCGCGGACGATCAGATCGACCGCCTCCGGGAACAGCAGGTTGAATTTTTGACCTCGCCGGCGCGCCGTCCAGCCGATCCAGAAGTTCGGCAGGCCAACACCGATCAGCAGCGAGCTGCCCAACGCAATGGCTGGCGCAAGATCGAGAACGACGAAGAGAAGGAATGCCGTGGCGACAGAGAGGGCGAGCGACGTGAAGGCAAAGTCGCCCAGCGTGACATTCGTGCCCGAGGCCTGGAGCTTCAGGCGAATGCTGTTGGCATTGGGAAACCAGCGCCACAGCAACCGGTCGAGCGTCGGCAGCCTCCCCGCCTTTTCGACGCGCCTGAGCGTCGCCATTTGGAGCGTGCGCGGACCGGCCTGTGTGCGCGCGTCGAGATCTTCGAGCCGGTCGCGCAACCGTCGTTCGGCGAAGAAGCCACCGAACACCACGTAGAGGGCGGCAAAGGTGAGAACGAACCCGACCGAGATCAGGATCGTAACCATGTCCAGGTCGAAGCCGTGGGGCCCGGCGCTGCCGCTCATCCCATGGCCTCCATCAGCACCTTGTCGAGGCCGTAGTAGGCGGCGCGCGGCAGGAAATGCGGTCGCAGGCCGGAACTCTTGAAGGCGCCACTCAGCTTGCCGTCGACGGTTTCGCCGCGGAACTCGTAGGTGAACAGATCCTGGGTGATGACGACCTCGCCCTCCATGCCCATGACCTCGGTGATGTGAGTGACCCGCCGCACGCCGTCGCGCATGCGGCTGATCTGCACGATCAACTGCAGCGAACCGGCGATCTGCGAGCGGATCGCCTTGGGCGGCAGATTGGATACGCCCATGGTGACCATGTTTTCCAGACGCGTGAGGGCTTCCCGTGGCCGGTTGGCGTGCAGCGTTCCCATCGATCCATCGTGGCCGGTATTCATCGCCTGGAGAAGGTCGATCGCCTCCGGGCCGCGGACCTCACCCAGGATGATGCGGTCCGGGCGCATGCGCAGCGCGTTCTTCACGAGGTCCCGCATCGTGACCTCGCCGTTGCCCTCCAGGTTCGCCGGGCGCGTTTCCAGGCGGACGACGTGGGGCTGCTGCATGCGCAGCTCGGCGGCATCTTCGATGGTCACGACACGCTCGCCGTTGTCGATCATGCCCGAGAGGGCGTTCAGCATGGTCGTCTTGCCCGAGCCGGTACCCCCCGACACGACCGTGTTCAGCCGGCAACGCGAGGCGATGCGCAGGACCGTCGCCATGGCCGGCGAGATGTTGCCTTGTTGCGCCATCTGGTCGAAGCCGATCTGACGCTTGCCGAACTTGCGGATCGAGACCGAAGGTCCGTCGATCGCCAACGGCGGGATGATGATGTTGACGCGGCTTCCGTCCTCCAGGCGCGCGTCGCAGATCGGGCTCGCCTCGTCGACGCGTCGGCCGATGCGACTGACGATCCGGTTGCAGATGTTGAGGAGATGGGCGTTGTCCTCGAACGTCACCGAGGTGAGACCGATCTTGCCGCCGCGCTCGATATAGATCTGCTTGGCGCCGTTGATCATGATGTCGGTGATGGCCTCGTCCGCGAGCAGAGGCTCGAGAGGCCCAAGTCCCATCATGTCGTTGACGAGCTGGTAGACGAGGTCGGTCTGCTCCGGCCGATTGAGCTGGATGCGGTGCTCTGCAAGCAATTCGGCGGCTAGCCCTTCGAGCTGGCGCGCAAGTTCGCTGCGCGGCAGGCTGACGGCGGCCGCGAGGTCGATGCGGGCCATCACCATGGGCTGCACGGCGCGCCGGGCCTGATCGACCTTGCTGCGGGAGAGCGTGCTCGACGACTTGTCGGCCGGCTGGTCGCCGGGATCCGTCTTGAGGAGAGACTCGGCTTGAAGAGCAGCCGAGCGCCCGGAGGTCTCGGCTTTCTCGACACCCGGTGTCGCCTGCGATTGTCCGGAGAGGTCGGGGATTCTTACTGCCAAGACCTTTTCGGTCGCCGTTGGTAGCTCTTGCCCTGCAGTTTCGGGCATCGGAGCGCCGAAGCTCGTCGCGGGGAGGAGCGGACGAAGAACGTCCGAGACGTGTTGGCGCAACTCGAGGGGCGCCAGCAGGACGCCGTGGCTGCGGAAGTGCGCCTGGGACAGCGAACCAGCCTGGCGCGTCACCTCGCCAGCCGGGCTCCCCGCCTCGATCAGCGCGCGCAGCCGCGGAGCGACCGCCTCGTGCAGCCCGGCCGACGCGGCAGCAAGGCGTGCATCGCGATCGACAAGAGTCCGGTCCGGGCGCGGCTCTACCGGGGCCCGGCGATCGATCCGATCGAGCGGGCCGACGGGAGCAACCTCAGTCCGTTCGGGTTTCTTGGAACGCAATCCGAACATGACCGGCTATTTCTTCTTGAGGCCGCGTCCGAAGCGTTCGAACAGGCTTGCCGTCTTCCTGCCCGTGCCCGTCCGACTCTCGCCGCCCGGTGCGTCGAGACCGGCGACGAGCGGACGCAGCGCCTTGACGATGCCGCTGGCCGGTGCCGCCTCCGAGAGTGGTTTGCCGACATTCACCGCCGAAAGAGCCGCCGCCGGATCGGCCGGAATCTGGCAATCGACCTTGTGCTTGAGGGTTCGCTCGACATCGGACACTTTGACCGGCGAGCGGCGGGCGTCGATCGCACCGCCGGTCGCGATGTACAGTCTCGCGCTCGGCGCCACATCATGAACAAGTTGCTGCAGGCGCATGGCATCGCGGACTCCGGGCAGCGACAGGTCGGTGACGAGCAGGATATCGGTCGACGCCTCGATCACCTGACGCTGGATCACCGGGTCGCCGCGCGGCACGTCGGCCACGACCCAGCGGAATCGGCGATGAATCGACCTCAGGAAATCGCCGGCGGCATGGGGCCGGGCCTGGAAGCCGTTGGTCGGCGCTTCCTCGGCCCCCATGGCGTAGAGGTACTCGCTCTTCTTCTGGGCGACCTGCTGGATGAACAGGGCATCGATCCGATCGGGCTGATCCAGCGCTTCCCGCAAGGCATCGATGGCCTCGAGATCGAGCGCCAGCATCAGCGAGCCGTAGTGCAGGTCGAAGTCGATCAGCAGCGTCTCTTCCTTGAGTCGCTCACCCAGCATGGCCGCAACCGCAACCGCAACCGTCGTGGCCCCTACGCCGCCGCGCGCGCCGATCACCGACAAGGTACGGGGGGACGCATCCTTGAGCGACGCCTGGGCCGACGTCGCGGCAGCGCCGGTCCGCTGGCGAAGATCAAGCGCACGCTCGACGGCCCGGCCCATGGCTCCCTCGGCGAACGGCATCGCGAGGTAGTCGTTGAATCCGACCGCGATCAGGTCGCGGAAGAGCGCCACGTCGTTGATGCGACCGACGCCGATCACAATGCATCCCCCCGGGACCGCGGTCTTGAGTGCGGCGGCATCGGCAATCGGGTCGGCGGCTCCGGCGAGATCGACGATGAGCAGATCGAGGTCGCGCGGCCAGTCACCGATCGCCAGCGCGGCATCGATCGAGCCTTCGCGGATGTTGGCCTTGCCCAGCGTCATGTTGAACAAGTCCGCCGATACGCGCGACAGCGTGGCCGTGTCGGTGATGAAGGCCATGGTATTGAGGCCAAGCTTGTCGTCTTGCGACGCCGACGTCAGGATTTTGGCGTTCGCCATAGCGGACATCTCTGCTGCCTCAGTTAGTGCCCGATGTGGCACCGCCCCCATTCGACCCACCGCCGGTCGTCGCGCTCCCCTGGAGCGGGCGGACCTTGCCCTCGCGGTAACGGGCGACCGCTTCGGCATTCACCGTGCCGTCGGCCGGACCGGGCGAGCGCCCGATCGCCGCGTCACGCGGCCGGGCCAGCATCTGGCCCATGTTGTAGGCGTCGCCGCAGCCGAATCCCGGCATGGCGGCCTCGTTGGGGTTCCACATGGCCGCCGGGGAGTAGTTCGGACACCTGTTGCTGGCGATCAGATACTCCGATCGCACGACCACCACCGAATTGGGGCCCATCGCCATGGCGGGTTCCACCGCGGTGGTCACCCAGCGTGCACCGGACTCCGACAGGCTCTGCGCGACGCGCTGCGCCCGCATCTTCTGCACCGCGCCCCCCGAGCCGTCGGACACGACGGCGAATTCGTCGCGCTGGGCACGCCTCCCCGCCGCGACCATCGTCTTCAGTCCGTTGAGCTGCGCGGCATCGAGCTGGCCGGCACCGGGCGCGAAGTTGACGGCGACCATCGTGTCGGCGCGCACGGCGTCGTGGACCGTGTCGACAGTCGCCTGTTGGGCGACCGGATTGGCGCAGGCTGCAAGGCTGCAGCTTGCGAGGAGGACCAAGATGGCGGATCGCATGACCTCTCCCTAATCCAGTTTGAAGCCCGCCGACGGTCCGGCGTACTGCTCCCGACCGACCGCGACGCGGCGCGGCGGCGTCGGGTGATTGAGACGCTGGTAGACCAGCCGATCGGCGTCGGTTGGCGGCACGCGATCGGTAAGGGGCGTGCGCAGCTTGCCGCTGGTCGGTTCGACGAAGTACGGCGTGATGATGATCACCAGCTCCGTTTCCGACCGCTGGTAGGCGTCCGACTTGAACAGCGTGCCCAGGACGGGGATGTCACCCAGCCACGGCAGCTTGACGATGTCCTGCTGGGAGCTCGCCTGGAGAAGGCCGGCGATGGCGAAGCTCTGGCCGCTGCCGAGTTCGATCGTGGTCGCTGCCTTGCGTGTCTGAATACCCGGCACGGTGACGACGGCGGTCGCGGTGAGCGGCACGCTGATGGAGCCTACGGTGGAGAGCTGGCTCACTTCCGGTGCGACCTTGAGATTGATGCGATCGCCGATGATGGTCGGCGTAAAGGCAAGGCTGACGCCAACCTGCTTGTAGCTCACCATGATGGTGGCGTTGGTGGTCCCGCCCTGTGGCGTGATGATCGGGATCTCGCCGCCGGCCAGAAAGCTCGCCGTCTCGCCGGACATGGCGATCAGGTTCGGCTCGGCGAGGATGGTCGCCTGGTTCTGGGTGGCGAGGAAGTCGATGAAGCCGTTCAGACTACCGTCGTTGGACTGCAGCGCGACGGCGCCAGAAGCCGCGCCGCCGACGGACTGCACGGTCCGCACGGCGAATCCGGCGCCCGCGCCGATGCCGAACGTCGCAAGGCCGAACAGGGCGACGTTGTTGATGTTCTGCCAGTTGATGCCGACGCGCTTCAGCGCCTCGCGCCGGACTTCCGCGACCTTGACGCGCAACTGCACCTGGGTGGGCGCATCGACCCTTACGTTGCTGATCACCTTGGCGGCGTTGCCGTTGACGTGCTGGAGAGCCAGCCGGCGGGCATCTTCGGCAACCGCCGCCGAGCGGACCGTGCCGGTCATCACGATGGTCTCGCCCTGATTGTCGTAGGTGATGCCGTTGGCGGGATGCAACGCATCGAGCGCACCCTTCATGCGGCTGATCGGCGAGGTAACGCTGATGATGGTATTGAGCAGGACCCGGTCCTGATCGTCGACGGCATAGAGAACGGTGTCCCCGGGCTTCTTGGCAAAGACATAGACCATGGTCGGCGACCGCACCTGCACGTCGGCAATGTCGGGCGCGGCCACGAACACGGTGGCGGCCGGGCCAGGCAACTTGATGGCGGTTCCCTTGTTGATCTCTAGCGTCAGTGTCGGCGGCTGGGTTGGCACCACCTGGCTCTGTCCGAAGGCGCGGCTCGGCGCACCGCCGACGACCTGGGGCTGGCGGGGCGTCGCGGCGGGCGGAATCGGCACCGGCGCCGGGGCTTGCGCCTGCTGAGGCGCCGGCCGCCACGGCGCGACCTGCGGCTGTGCCTGCTGCGGCTGTGCCTGTGGTCGTGTCTGGGCGAATTGGGGGGCGCTACGATCGACAGCCGGCGCGGCGGCAACCGGCGGCTGGGCTATCGCCGGTGCCGCCTGGGACATGCCGACATCGGGCGTCAAGGAGGCGCTGATGATCGGCGCCCGCGGCGGAATGGCCGCGACCGTCGGCGGCAACGGACTTGCCGGGCTGGCCTCGACTGGCGGCATGGCCGCCATCGGGGCCGCCATCGGCGCCGCCGCTGGAGCCACCGTCGCCGGCAGGGTGCTCAGCGCGGCCGGCGACGTCATCGTGCGCACGACCTGTTCGGCGCGCTCCGCCTCACGGCGATTCAGATCTTCCGAGGCATTGTCGGTCGGGCTCTTCTTGCGCGCAGCCTTCTTGGCCGAAGCATTGGCGTTCTGGCTCTTCGCCTTCGTCTGTACCTTGGTCGCGCTGTCCGGCTCGACCGCCTGCGCCAGCGAAAGCGTGGGCTGCAACGCGAACGACAAGGCCGCGACGAGCGCGAGCGACGAGCCGGCACGCCGCCAGATCGACGGTTTGGACGCAAGGGCGGATGACTGGCTCATTGCGGCACACTCGGGAAGGTACGGGTGAAGGTTGTCGTCCGAGGACCCTGCTTTGCCGGATCGGGCGCTGGCGGGGCAGACGGATCGGCGGCGGCGCTGCCATCGAGTTCCTGTTTGGTGCGCGCACTGCCGCGCAACAGGAAGACGGTGCGCGCGGCCTCGGGTGGCGGCGCGGCCGCCGGGTTCTTGATCAGGCGGCTCACCTGGCTGTCGTGGGTGTAGCTGTAGCCAAGTTCGGCGGGCACTTCATCGGCAACGGCCTGATCGCGCTCGCCCTCTTCCATATCCTGCAGGCTCCGCAGAACAAGCGACAGATCGCCCATCTTCACCGCGAGCGTGATGATCTCGGTCTGCTTGGGCGTAAGTTCGAGTGTGGCCGTCTTGGCGATGTCCGGCTTGTCGCCGGGCGCGAAATCGAGCTTCTGGTCCATGGCGATGACGCGGGCGTTGCGCAGGATCGTCTCGGTGGCGCTGTGCTGCCCGCCCGGACCGTTCAGGACGTGCGTCAGCAGCACGTCGACGCGATCGCCGGCGTAGATGAAGCCGGAGACAGCCGTCGTGGCCGTGGCAGGCACGCTGACCGCGCGCATGCCGGGGCGCAGCACCGCGGCCAGAAATCCACGCGAGCCCGCCATGACGATCTCGACTTCGGCAATCGGCTCGCCGACATGGAAGGAGCTGCGCGCCACCGCGCCGACAAAATCGGAAATCGGCCGCCTGCCCTCGATGATGTAGGTGGACGGCAGCGCGCCTTGCGGCCATGGCTGCCAGCGCAGATCGTCGGGTTTGATGATCTGGCCGGTGCGGATCGCCGTACGGGCGACCAGGACCTGGACGGCGGGCTTCGCCGCGGCCATCGGCCGCTGGGTGCCGGCCTGCGCCACGATCGCGGCGCGTTCGGCGGCCAGCCAGGCGCGGGCGAGGAATGCCGTCGCGCCGGCGACGAGAACCGCCAGCAACAGAAAGGCGACGCGCTTGCTGTTCATGATGTCATCGCCACCCGTTCACGAGGCGGCCAACGCGGCGGCAACCCACAGGCCGCCGGCAGCGATCGCCGGGCCATAGGGCAAGCCGCCACGCAGGCGCGCGGATATCGAGCCATCGCCGGCCGGAGCTGCCGGACCGATCCGCGCGCCAACGAGCATGGCCAGTCCCAAGACGCCGCCCGCCAGGGCCGTGATCATCAGGAAATCGGGGAGGAGAGCAGGCCCGGCGAAGATGCTGGCGGCGGCCAGCAACTTAACGTCGCCTCCCCCCAGCGCGCCGAAAACAAAGGCCAGGGCGCCGATCGCAAACACGGCTGCGGCGCACCCAACGGCCAGGGCGATCTTGGAAATCGAGATATTGCCCGCCGCGAGACCGCTCAGCGCCCACACACCGAAGGCCGCGACGATCGCCAGCGAGAACGCATCGGCGATCCGCATCGTTCGCAAGTCCTGCCAGGCCGCGGCGACAAGCAGCAGGGCGAAGCCCATCAGACAAGCGAACTGGACAGGGACAACCAGCGACATCCGACACCATCCACCCCGCCGGTGCCGCGAAGCACCGTCCGGGGATCCTCCGATGAACCGGTCATCCTCGCGAGGAGCCGGTGGCTCGTCGCGTCACAACCGGAGGTGCCGCCATTCAACGATTCGCTTGTGTGGATTCGCTGGTGCCTGGCTGCCCAAGGCAGCCTTGGAAAGGCCCGACTACAATACTTCCAAACGAATGCACAAAAGAAAATCGAATAAAAAGGCAGCGGATAAGAACGTTACAAAGGATATTTTTTACGATACCTGAAGTCAAGGAGTTAGTGCATTATTTTAAAAAGGAAAAATTGCTGTTTGACACTGCTAATAGCGGATCAAATACGCCAGATGGCCCATCACTGGGCCACCCTTCGCAGAACCCAAATTTTGTTGCCGCCTCAGCTCATGGTGTTGGCGACATTGCCCAAAACATTGGAGATCTTGTCGCCGACGGTGCGCATGGAAGCGATTGCCGCAACGGCGATCAGCGATGCAATCAGCGTGTACTCGACCGCCGTGGCGCCTCGGTCGTTCTCCATCAGCCGCCGGAAGACAGACAACATGATACTCGTCTCCAAACTTCAACCCGGGCAATTCGCCAGCAACCGACATTCTGCAAATGTGGCTTTAAGAATCGTACTTAATGCAAATTCTTGGGTCAATTGAAATTGGTCAAAAATATGAAGAAATACGTGCAGTACTTTGATTATACTAAATATGTAGATGAAGAATACGGTCGCGCCGGCCCAATCCCCGATTTGCGAAGCAAATCTTCAGGAGCCAATTTGTGAAAGCAGCCGGTAGGCATCCATGACCCGGGCTGCGGCGGTCCATACGCACAAGACGGCGAAGAAGCCCGCAAGCCAAGGGAAGGCTCCGGGGAACAGGCAGAACAACACGAACGCCGCGATCGTCTCGCTTCCCTCGATCAGTCCCGCGGCATGGAAGAACGATTTCCGCCCGCGTTTGCCGTCGTAAGCCTCGCCGTGTTCACCCGCCAGGACGGCGCGTCCGAGAAACGACGTTCCGGTGCACACGAAGGAGGCGAGCAGGACGGCCGCCCAAATGGCGTTTGCCGGACTGGCGAGGGCAAATCCGACCGGGACCGCGGCATAGAACGCCATGTCGCACATGATATCGAGATAGCCGCCGAAAGGCGTCGGCTTGCCCCGCCGAGCGATCGGGCCATCGACGCCGTCGACCAATCGATTGAGCAGGATCGCAAGCAATGCCAGATCGTACCGGCCGTGGGCCAGCGCCGGCACAGCCAGCAGCCCGACTGCCAGCCCGACGAGGCTCGCCCCGTTGGCGGGCACCCCCTGCTCGGCCAACCAGGCACCGGCGCGATTGAGGGGAGGATCGATCAGCCGGCGCAGTACAGGATCGAGCATGGCATCGCAGCGCGATCAGTGAGGTGCCGAAGGACCCGAGTCGACCGCGCGCAGGGACACGACCTCCGCTGAATTGGCCGCGGCCCGTCGGTCTTGCGACGCCTGCCGGCGATAGGCCGTCCAGCTGAAGGGGATCAGCGCGACATAGGCCAGGCCGAGCAGGGACAGTGCGATCCAAGGAGCGCTCGCGAGCACGCCCATGACCAACGCGGCGCCCAGCAGGGATGGCAGAACGAGGTGACGTGGCACCCTTCCCTTCTTGAAGGAATATGTCGGCAGTCGACTCACCATCAGACCGCCGACGACAACCAGCACCGCGCCCACGACCAGCGCGTGGCGCGGCCAGGCGGCCTCGATTTCAAAGCTCACCATCAGCGGAATCAGGGCGAGCAATGCGCCCGCCGGCGCCGGCACGCCGGTGAAGTACGATCCCGTCCAGACCGGTGGTGGCGTGTCGGAAACCAGGGCCGTGTTGAATCGCGCCAGGCGCAATGCCGAGCAGATCGGGAACATCAAGGTCACGACCCAGCCGAGCGCGCCGCCGTCCTTCAGCGAGGCCAGATAGAGCACGAGCGCGGGCGTGACGCCGAAGCAAAGGAAGTCCGACAGCGAATCGAGTTCGGCACCGAACCGGCTGGTGACCCCCAGCCGACGCGCGACGCGCCCGTCGAGCGCGTCGAAGATTGCGGCCACGATGATGGCGATGACGGCCAGGCGCATCTCGCCCTGAAGCGCGAAGCGGATCGCCGTCAGCCCCGAGCACAGAGCCGCCAGCGTCAGGACATTGGGGATCAGGCGGTTGATCGAGAAGCCGTGCAGTCGGCCTCGGCGCGAAGGGGAATCGCCATCCATGGCGGCCTCCTAGAATTCGACCGCCGGGCGCGCCCCGGCCACGGCAGGATCGAGCTCGGCGATGACTGTCTCGCCTCCAATCATGCGCTGCCCCGGTGCAACCAACAAACGGGCGCCATGCGGCAGATAGAGGTCTGTTCGACTGCCGAAGCGGATGTGTCCGAAGCGTTCGCCAGCTGCGACCGCCTGGCCTGGCTTGATGTAGCAGACGATCCGGCGGGCTACCCAGCCGGCGATCTGGACGCAACCGATCACCCGGCCATCAGGCCGCCGGAGCGCGATCGCCATGCGTTCGTTGTCCTCGCTCGCCTTGTCGGCGGCGGCATTCAGAAACGACCCGGGGCGATAGGCCACGACGTCGACCACCGCCGCGCACGGGACGCGGTTGATATGGACGTCGAAGACGCTGAGGAAAATCGAGACGCGCGTCAGGGCCTCGGTGCCCAATCCGAGCTCGGGCGGCGGCACGGCATCGGCGATCATCTGCACGAGCCCGTCGGCGGGCGCGATCAGCACCCCATCGTCCTGGGGCACCCCGCGCGGCGGATCACGGAAGAAGTAGACCGACCACAAGGTCAGCACCATCAGCGGCCAAAACAGCCACGCCGCGCCCGTCAATGCACCAAGAAGGGTTGCACCGGCAAAAAGAACGATGAATCGCCATCCGTCAGCAAGGATCGGCACGAAGAAATTGGCCAGCATGAACGCGCTCTCTGTCGCCCGGCGGCCGTCAGTCGACCTTGGGCAGGCTGAAGACTTGGCCCGGGTATATCAGATCGGGGTCGCGAATCTGATCTTTGTTGGCATTGAAAATCTTGGTGTGATGCCAGCCGACGCCATAATGAGCGCGCGCGATGTTCCACAAATTGTCGCCGCGCACCACATACAGCCGCTTGGTATCGCTCCCAGTCGGCGGCGGCACGGCCACCCGTTCGAACGGCAATTCGAGGCGGGCGACGGGCTTGCCGTCCTTCGCCAGCCGGTCAACTCGGAGCGTATGTTTGCCCTGGTCGATAGGATTGGCCGGCGCGAGCCGCCAACGTCCGTCGGCGCCGGCAATGCCTTCGGCGGCGATCCTGTCGTCGATATAGCCGCGCACGGTCGTTCCCGGAGCCGCCTGCCCCGAGATCGTGGCATTGCCCCGGTCGTCATAGTCCACCGTCGAGATGACGAGGTCGCCCGATTTCGGCACCCCCGCCGCAGACGGCGGCTGGACCAACGTGGCGGCGCCGGCGGGCGGCACGATCATCACCAGGGTCTCGTCCCGGGGGGCGGGCGCTGCGGCGGACGGCGGCTGCGGGACGACCGCGATCACAACCTGTTCCGACGTAACCGGCGCCCGGCCCTCGATATGCTGGATCACCCGCAGCTCGTGCTGCCCGGGACCAAGCGGTGGCTCCTGGGCAATGATCACCCATTCGCCGCGGGCATCCGCCACGCTACTGGCGATCTCCTTGCCGCCATCGAGCAACACGACCTTGGCGCCCGGCGCCGCCCGTCCGGCAACGACCGACCGTCCGTCGGGGCCGATGCGGGCGATATCGAAACTCGGCTTGGTGGCAGCTTCCGACGGCGCCGGCGAAGCCAGGGGGGCCGGCGAAACTTGAGGTGCAGGCGGAACTCGGGGTGCGGACGAAACATGCGGTGGAGGTGAAGCCTGGCGTGCAGGTGCGGCCGCAGGCGGCGCGACGACCGCCGGCTTGGTTGCCTGTTCGATCACCGCCTGCTCGGTCAGCTTGCCACGCCACGCGACCGCCAGGGCGACAGCAATGACGATCGCGCCCCCGCCGACCAGCCAAAAAACAGTGCGTGACATCACCCTCCCAACGGTGCGACGACCGACCGCCCTTGGCGTCGCGACCTCTCCGAGGGAAATGATACCATGCCATCCCGATCCGGAAAGACATCGGATCGCCTGTAAAAAGAAGCCTTCGTGTCCGAGCCCAGTCCCGTTTCCTTCTGCGTCTTCTGCGGCGCCCGCTTCGGCATCGACCCCGCCACGCGCGACACCGCCATCCGGCTGGGCGCGCTGCTCGCTCGCGAGCGTATAACTCTCGTCTATGGCGGCGGCGGTGTCGGACTGATGGGACTGGTCGCAAATGCCGCCCTTGCCGGCGGGGCGACGGTCGTAGGGGTCATCCCCCAATTCCTGCTGCAGCGCGAGGCGGGCCACCCCGCCCTGACCAAGACCGTCGTCGTCGAGACCATGCATGAGCGAAAACTGCAGATGTTCGAGCGGTCGGACGCCTTCGTAGTCCTGCCTGGCGGCCTCGGGACGCTCGAGGAGTTCTTCGAGGTCCTGTCCTGGCGGACACTGGGCCTGCACAGCAAGCCGATCGTGATCGTCGATCAGGCGGGCTATTGGGAGCCCTTGGCGGCCCTGCTGCGCGGCGTCGTGGAAGGTGGTTTCGCCGATCGGACCCACCTCGACCATGTCGCTTTCATCGACGACCTCAGCGATCTGTTGCCGACAATTGCGGCCATGCCGCGTGCCGCCGGCCCGGAGAAGAAGCTCGACCGGGTCTGACTGCGTTGGCCGGCCACCTTGCCGGGCCGGCTCCGCTTCGCTAGAACCGCGCCCGCATTGGTATTTTGGGGCGCGAAAGGAAGCACGATGGCGAAGATCAAGGTGAAGAACCCGGTCGTCGAGATGGACGGCGACGAGATGACCCGGATCATCTGGAAGTTCATCAAGGACAAGCTGATCCTGCCGTACCTCGACATCGACCTGAAATACTACGATCTCGGCGTCGAATATCGCGACAAGACCAACGACCAGGTGACCGTCGACTCGGCCAAGGCGACCCAACAGTACGGCGTCGCCGTCAAGTGCGCCACCATCACGCCGGACGAGGACCGCGTGAAGGAGTTCAACCTCAAGGAGATGTGGCGGTCCCCCAACGGCACCATCCGCAATATCATCGGCGGCACGATCTTCCGCGAGCCGATCGTGTGCCGGAACGTTCCGCGGCTGGTGCCGGGCTGGACCCATCCGATCGTGATGGGCCGCCATGCCTTCGGCGACCAGTATCGCGCCACCGACTTCCTCGTCCCCGGCAAGGGCAAGCTCACGATCAAGTTCGAGGGCGACGACGGCAAGGTGATCGAGCACAACGTCTATGACTTCCCCGGCAGCGGCATCGCCATGGCGATGTACAATCTCGACGAGTCGATCATCGGCTTTGCGCGCAGCTCGTTCCTTTACGGCCTCAACCGCGGCTGGCCGGTCTACCTCTCGACCAAGAACACCATCCTCAAGCGCTACGACGGCCGCTTCAAGGACCTGTTCCAGAAGGTGTTCGACGAGGAGTTCGCCGACAAATTCAAGGCCAAGAACATCACCTACGAACACCGCCTGATCGACGACATGGTCGCCTCGGCGCTGAAGTGGCACGGCGAATTCGTCTGGGCCTGCAAGAACTACGACGGCGACGTGCAGTCTGACACGGTGGCGCAGGGCTTCGGTTCGCTCGGCCTCATGACGTCGGTGCTGATGACGCCGGACGGCAAGACCGTCGAGGCCGAAGCAGCGCACGGCACGGTCACCCGCCACTATCGCGAACACCAGAAGGGCCGGCCGACCTCGACCAACCCGATCGCCTCGATCTTCGCCTGGACGCAAGGCCTCAAGTACCGCGGACAGTTCGACGGCACGCCCGACGTCGTGAAGTTCGCCGACGCGCTCGAGAAGGTCTGCGTCGAGACGGTGGAAAGCGGCAAGATGACCAAGGATCTCGCGATCCTCATCGACGCCAAGCAGCCGTACCTGAACACCGAAGACTTCCTGGCGACGCTCGACGCCAACCTCAAGGCCAAGATGGCCACGTGGTAGCTGCCCATTGATCATCGGGGGCGCCGACGGCTGCCGCACCGGCTGGACGGTCTGCCGGCGCGACTCCGACGGCACTCTGTCGCTGAGCGTTGTGAAGGACCTCGCAGACATCTGCGAGGGCCTTTCCGTTTTGGCCGTCGACATGCCGATCGGCCTGCTCGATGCGCCGCGGCCGGGCGGCCGCGACTGCGAGCGTGCGGCGCGGGCGTTGCTGCCGGGCAAGACCAGCTCGGTCTTCTCCACGCCCTGCCGCCCCGCCCTCGCCTGCAAGAACTATCGTGAAGCCAATGCCGTAAGCCGACGCCTCGGCGCCGGACTGAGCGCCCAGGCGTTCGGCTTGGCCGCGAAGCTCATCGAAATCGACATGCTGCTGCGCGACCGGCCCGATCTGTGCCCGGTCGTCCATGAAGCGCACCCCGAACTCGCCTTCTCCCGCATGAACGGCGGCAGTCCGGTGCTCAGCAAGAAAAAGAGCGCTGCTGGCGAGGTCGAGCGCCGCCGCCTGCTGGCAAAGCACGGCTTCCGGCCGCCCGCGTTCAGCGGCGCCCCCGCCAACGACGTTCTGGACAGCATGGCCGTGTGCAGGACGGCGACCTTGATTGCCACGGGCCAGGCGACGCGGCTCGGACCGGCCGACGCGCGCGACAGCCACGGCCTGCCGATGAACATCTGGTTCTGAGCTACTCCGGCTTGATCCCGGCCGCCTTCAACACCGGCACCCAGATCGGCTCCTGCGTCTTGAGCCAATCGCCGAGCTGCTGCGGCGTGCCACCCATCGGCACGAAGCCGCGCTTGCGCAGGTCTTCCTTGCCCGCAGGCGTCGACACCGCGACGTTCAGCGCTTCGTTGAGCCTGGCAATCGCGGCCGGCGGCGTACCGGCCGGCGCCAGCAGGGTGTAGACGATCGTGCCATCAACGTCGCCCGCACCCAATTCCTTGAAGGTCGGGATGTTCGGCGCCACCGATGAGCGTTCCAGCGAAGCCATGGCATAGGGCTTGAGCTTGCCGGCCGCGATCTGCGGCGCAACGCTGGTGATGCTCGACATGCCGAGCTTGACGTGGCCGCCCAGCAGGTCGGTGACCAGGGGGCCGGTGCCGCGGAACGGGACATGGGTCAGCTTGAGGCCGTTCAACAGCGCGAATTGTTCAGCCGACATGTGCATCGGCGTCGTGAGACCGGCCGTGCCGTATTGAACGACCCCCGGGTTCGCCTTGGCCGCAGCGATGATCGCCTTGAGATCGGCCCAGGGCGCATCGGCGCTGCCGACCAGCACCGACTCCTGCTTGGCGATGAATCCCACCGGCGTGAACGCCGTCTTGGGATCGTAGCCCAGCTTGGCCACGATGTAGGGGTAGAGGACGACGTTGTTGCTGCTGACCACCATCCAGTGGCCGTCGGCCGGCTGCTTGGCCACGAATTCGTGGGCGATGTTGCCGCCGCCGCCGCCCTTGTTGTCGACGATGACGGTGCCGCCGAGCGTGCGCTGCATCGGCTCCTGGATGGCACGCGCCAACGCATCCGTGCCGCCGCCGGGCGGGAACGGCACGACGAGATGCACGGGCTGCGTGGGGGGTGTCTGGGCGCGCGCGGCAGAGCCCGCAGCCGCGATCGCGCCGAGCGACGCGACGAAGGCACGACGATGGATGCTCACCTGGATCCTCCCGATACTTTCGGGAAGCCTAGCGTCCGGCAGCCGGCGGCGATAGGCCTGCGTAGGGCCTCAGACCATGCCCAGCGCGTGCTTGTAGACGTCGAGCAGCGTCTCCTGCTCCGCCCGGTCGGCGGCATCCATCTGCCGCAGCGAAACGACCTTCCGCATGGTCTTGACGTCGTAGCCGACGCCCTTCGCCTCGGAATAGACGTCCTTGATGTCACCGCCGATGGCCTTGCGCTCTTCCTCGAGCTTCTCGATCCGCTCGACGAAGCTCTTCAGGCGGTCGGCCGAAATCGGCCCGGCCTTGGTCTTCTTGGAAACGGCGCTTCCGTCCGGCATGTCCTCAACTCCTAGGGTCCAGTCCTGTGGACCATAGGAGCGCACCCCGCGTCGGCTCAATGACGCTGTTGCGATGAAAGGTGGGGATAACGGGGACCGTCCGGGAGAGCCGCGACGTCTCAACTTCCGAAGCGGAAAAGACGTGCGATTTCCAACCAGGCTGTCCTGCCGAGTTCGCGATCGGCCTCATCCGTGCCGCCATGGGCATTTGCCATCGACTTCGGCGTCGCTTCACCGGGCAACAGCACGCGATGACCCGCAGCAGGGTGAATGACGAGGGATGCAACCTTCCCATGGGCCTTCAACCGAACGGATATGGCCTCGGCAAAGACCGCCGAAGGCCAAAGGGCATCGTCGCGACCCGCGACAAGGACGATTTCCGCATGGCTACGTTCGACTGGAATGGCGGCCGGAACCAAGTGCCCAGCGAAAGTCCGCAGGCTCTCCTGAAAAAATTCAAGGTAGCGAACAGGAGGCAGGCGGTTCACCGAAAGCAACGCTTCTGCCGCATGTGGCACGAATGGGAAGGGCGATCCATGATGGGTGAAGCTCGAACGCAGTGGCCATTCGAAGCCGTCCCTTCCCGGGCCCACATTCGCCCACACGACCGACGAGGGGCTAAGCGCAAATTACGATATCTACCCGAAGGTCATATGAAGCAACGAGCAAGGCGGCTTCGGCACCCTTGGATGTCCCGACAAAGCCGATCCGGTCACAGCCCTCTTCACGCAAGCGATCAATTGCTTGTGAGAATGTCTCGATGGGGATTTCGCAGATCCCAGGGCTTTGCCCTTCTCCTCCGAACCATCGCATTGCGATGGCGAGGACGCCGCGTTCCGCAAACAGACCTGCCCGCACCAAGTCGACCCTGCCACTCGACCCGCCAAGCACGACAACGCCCACGCCGCTGCATCTCTCGGGACGAAGCAGCGAACCTTGAAGGCCTCTATCCAAGGGCTCTTCTGCGAAATCCATGAGCGGCTGCGGGACCGATCGAGGACGACGTGGGTGGGTCAGCCGTGCTTGGGAAAGGCCTTGTCGAAGGCCTTCTTCTGGTCGCCCGAGGCCTCTTTCTGGTGCTTGGCCTTCCATTCGTCGTAGGGCATGCCGTAGACGATCTCCCGGGCCTTCGGATCGGGAATCTCGATGCCGCGGGCACCGGCTTCCTCACGATACCAGCGCGACAGGCAGTTGCGGCAGAAACCGGCCAGATTCATCAAGTCGATGTTCTGAACGTCGGTCCGTTCCTGCAGGTGCGCGACCAGCCGGCGGAAGGCGGCGGCCTCGAGATCGGTGCGGGTCTTGTCATCCATGGCAATCTCCTGGAGCCAGTGTGGCTAGAGGCGTGTCCGGGGATATAGGCTCAGCCCACAGTATAAGCCAGCCGGCAAGGGCGACCCGAGGGCATGCGCCCGCCTCTCCTTCAGATATTGCGGCAGCAGATGGCTGTGCGGCCCCCTCGGGGGACCGGCCCCCCGGCGCCGGGATCGGTTGATGCACCTCCAGACGCGCCAGCGCCGACGCAAAGATGCGCGACGGACTGGCCTGCACGATGGCCGGGCCGGCGGGATTGCCTGGTTCCAGCAATGGACGGCCGGCGCCGGCGCGCAGCGCCGCACGGGTCGCCGCATCGTCACCGCGCAGGCGCACCATCATGTCGATATGCGGCGCACCGATGCCCAGGTCGAATATCGCCTCGTCCAGTTCATGGATCGTCGTGCGCCCGGCGCCCCCGCGCGGCGAGCAGAAGGCGATCTCGCGGGTGCGACCGCTGTCATCGACCAACGCAAACAGCGCGGCGCCGTTCAGTTCGCCGATGTGAAGTGCACCGCGCGGACTGGCGGCCGACAATGCCTCGAGATCGACGGAGAGGCCCGGCTCGTCCGGATCGTACTGGAACTCGCCGATCGCGCCCCACCCGCCGACGCTCCAGCCGTTGGCGGCGTCGGCAAGGTGGCGCCGTGTAACTTGTTTCGGATCCTCCGCGATCGGAACGCATTTCATGGTCGGCAACTCCATGGCCAGGGTATCGAGCGCAAGGGCGACCGGGGCTTCGGCGTTGCCGATCCTCAAAATCTGCCCTTGATGCCGAAGAATGCCTGAACATAGGGCGCCTGGAAGCCTTCAGGCTCCTCGTAGGAGCGATTGAGGACGTTTTCGACCCTGGCGAACAACTCGACGTTCCTGCGGACGTCGTAAGCCGCGGTCAGCCGCAGGAGCGTGTAGTCCGAGGGCTGCATGATGACGCCGGTGATGGCGTTGAAGTCGTAGCGGTTGCTGACCTGGGTGACGCCCGCACCGAGCCGCACGCCGTCCCACGGCCGCACCTCGGTGCGCACGTTGAACGAATCCAGCGGACGACGAACCAGCGGCACGTTCTGGTCGACATCGCGGGCGACCGTGTGCGTGTACTCGAAGTTGACGTCGAGCCAGCTCACGGGGGTCGTCTGGAGAGTGACCTCGAAGCCTTCGCTCTGCGCGTTGGCTACGTTCTGCAACGAGGTGAAGGGCGGCGGGCATTGCACCAGGTTGCTGTAGGAGTTGAAGAAATAGGTGATGCCGGCCGTGACTTTCCTGTCGAACAGCCCCTGTTCGACACCGAACTCGTAGCCGCGGCTATACTCGGGCTGCAGGCCGCGGTTGCCGGCGCAGAAGAAGCCGCTGCCATAGAGTTCGAACAGCGATGGCGCCTTGAAGGCCGTGCCGTACGAGCCCTTGAACCTGGTGTCCGTGTCGCGGAACAGGTAGGTCGCGCCGACACGCCAAGTCGACACCGTGCCGTAGGTGTCGTTGACATCGACGCGCCCGCCCAGGGAGACGGTGAGGTCATCGAAGAAGGTGCCGCGCAGTTGCCCATAGAAGCCGGTCTGCGCCATCGTTCCCCAGCCCTGCACGCCATCGGCATTGCTGTAGGCCCACGCGCGGTCGTAATCGACGCCGGCCACCAGATCGACTCCCCGGGCAACGCCGATCTGGTTCTTCCAGTCGGCCTGCAGGCGCCGGCCGTTGAAATACGCGTCCTGCGTGAACGGGAAGGGATTCTGCAGGCTCGGGAAATCCTGGTCGTGGCGATAGATGCTGGCATACGAGACGCCAAGCACGGGCTTCCAGCGGCCATCGAAGTAGGAACCATCGAGCTCGAGGCGATTGAAGAACTGCTGGGAGAACTCGGTGGCGTTCGGATCCTCCAGGCCGACCTGGTCGAACTTGGTCCGGGTGTCGATGTAGCGGCTGAACCAGGTGAGCTGCGCGTTGTCGTTGATCTCGAAGCCCAGTCGCGAGGCGGCGGTGACGTTGCGGTAGCTGTCGAGGTCGATGTAGCCGCCGGGTGGCGTGAAGCGCGCCGGCACGATGGTCTCGCCCGGTGCATAGGTGCCGGCGAGCGTGACGTTGTAGTTGAAGCGGCCCTCGCTGCCGCGCACGAAGGCGCCGCTGTTGGTCTGCAGGCGCGTGCCGAGCTCGGTGAAGGCGGCACCGTTCATCGGCCCCTTGCCGGCCTTGGTCACCATATTGATGACGCCGCCGATCGCCTGGGAGCCGTAGAGCGTACTCATCGGCCCGCGCACGACCTCGACGCGATCGAGGTTCTCAGTGAGGAAGTGGGCGAAATCGACGGCACCGTTGCCGGATGCGGGATCGCTCACATTGACGCCGTCGATCAGCACCAGCGTGTGATTGGAATTCGAGCCCCGGGTGAAGACGGAGGTCTGGGTGCCGGGGCCGCCCGACTGCTGCACCGACACGCCCGGCACCGAGCGCAGGACGTCGGCCACGGTGCGCAACTGCCGGCGTTGCATCTCCTCGTTCATGATGACGGTGACGCTGCCGGTCACCTTGTCCGGGCTCGTCGGTATGCGGTCGGCGGTGATGACCATTTCCGGCACCATGTACACGGGCTCGGTTTGGGCGAGCGCCGGCAGCGGCGCGAGCAGCGACAGGACGACAAGGAATCGACGGATCGGCGTCATTGGACGGATCTCCCAGACAGCAACACGCACAAGGCGCGTCACCGCTCGGCAGACCGTCCCGTTGGATCAACCCGTCCATCGGAAGAGCGACGCTATCGCCGGCAGGTCTTCTGGCTTGCGGGTCGTCGCTTGTGCCCGCCTTCCCGGACCGAAGTCCAGTGGCACGATGGGCACTCGCTCGCCGCTCACAGCTGCGGGTACAGCTGCCGATTGGCCCCCTGCAATCGATGCGCGGGGGCGGCACGGCATTCCCTGTTAGCCTCCGGTTAAGGAGGACCGTCGATGTTTATTCGGTAACTTTGCCGACCGCTCAGGTCAAGGCCGCTGCAACGGCGGCCCGGATCGCGGGCGCCAGCCGTCGGCCCCAGGCGCGCGCTTCCTCGGGCGTACTGATCAGGTCCTGCCGCACTTCCAGAGAACAATGCGGCATGCGGCGCGGCCGCGCATGGGCGTTGAGGGTGTATTCATAGGAAGCGCGCGCCGAATAGGGCTCGTTGTCGCCCACCACCAGCGAAGAGTCGCGTCGCAGTTCGGCCAGCAGCGGCTCCGGCAGGCGCGAATCGTCGTTCCACAGCACGCCGACGTGCCAGGGCCTCCGGAAGCCCTTCATCTCGGGCGTGAAGCTGTGCACCACCAGCAGGGCGACAGACCGTCCGCCCGGGATCATCCGGTCGAGCTGTCGATCGATCTCGCGGTGGTAGGGCCAGAAACAGGCATCGGCGCGTGCATCGATCTCAGCCTTGGCGAGGCCATGGTTGGCCGGCACGTGCGTGCCGTCGCTGGTTTCCGGGATCGATCCCTCGCCGCCCGGCCAGCGGTTGCAGTCGATCACCAACCGCGAATAGCCGGAGGCGACAAGTGGAGCGTCGAGCGCGGTGGAGAGCTCGATCGCCGCCTCGAGGCCACCGACATCCCAACCGATGTGGCGCGCCAGTTCGTCGGCGGAGATGCCGAGATCGCCCAGCGCCCTCGGAACGGCCTTGCTGGCATGATCGCAGAGCAGCAGAAGTGGTGCCCCGCCCATTTCATTGAACACGGAAAATGGCGGCGGATCGCCCGGGCCGAGGAGTTGTTGCATCGCGCCCCTATAGTGCGAAGATTGCCCAAATGAAAGATGCCGACGCCCGCGCCCTGTTGCACGACCTGTTCGATGCTGCCCTGGCTGCCGCCCGCCCCGCCACCTGCCTCGCGCCCTACATCGCCAAGCTGCAGCCGCCGGAAGGCCGGACGATCGTGATCGGCGCCGGCAAGGCGAGCGCTGCTATGGCGCGGGCGCTGGAAGACCAGTGGCCGCATCCGCTCGACGGCCTCGTCGTTACACGTTACGGCTACGGCGAAGCCTGCCAGCGCATCGAAATCGTCGAGGCCGCGCATCCCGTGCCCGACGAGAAGGGGCGCGCCGCCGCCGGCCGCATTCTCGAGAAGGTGAAAGGCCTCTCGGCGGACGATCTCGTGCTCTGCCTCATCTCCGGCGGCGCCTCGTCGCTGCTCGCGCTTCCGGCCCCCGGCCTGGCGTTGGCCGACAAACAGGAGGTCAATCGCGCGCTGCTGAAGTCGGGCGCCAACATCGTCGAGATGAATACGGTGCGAAAGCACCTCTCGGCCATCAAGGGCGGCCGGCTGGCGATCGCCGCCCAGCCCGCGCGCGTTCTGTCGTGGCTGATCTCCGACGTACCCAACGACGACCCCGGCGTGATCGGTTCGGGCCCGACCGTGCCGGACCGCACGACCTTCGCGGAGGCGCAGGCCGTCCTCGCCAAGTATCGCATCGATCCGCCGGTCGCGGTGCGCGCACATCTCGAAGCCGGTGCGGCGGGCAGGATCGAGGAAACCCCCAAGCCCGCCGATCCGCGGCTGAGGCGTGTCGAGACCATCGTGGTGGCGACGCCGAAACGCTCGCTCGACGCCGCGGCGGCGATGGCGCGTTCTCGCGGCTGCGCGGTGGTGATGCTGGGCGACAATCTCGAAGGCGAGGCTCGCGAACTGGGCGCCGCACATGCCCGACGCGCCCTCGATCTCGTGACGCGCACCACCAGGCCGACGGTCGTTCTTTCCGGTGGCGAGACGACGGTGACGGTGCGCGGCAAGGGCCGCGGCGGCCGTAACGTCGAATACCTGCTCGGCAAGGCGATCGAGGCGAACGGCGCGCCGCAGATCTGGGGCCTCGCCGCCGATACCGACGGTGTCGATGGCGCCGAGGAGATCGCGGGCGCGATCTTCACCCCCGACTCGCTCGAGCGCGCCCTTGCCAAGGGTCACGACCCCAAAGCCATGCTGCGCGACAACGATGGCCACAGTTTCTTCGAGGCGCTCGGCGACAGTTTGATCACCGGACCAACCCGGACCAACGTCAACGACTTCCGTGCCACCCTGATCGTGCCGACCGCATGACGATCTATGCTGGGTCCTGCCACTGCGGCAGCCTCGCCATCCGCCTGGAGTCCGACAAGACGCCGGAGCAGATGCGGATCGGCCGCTGCGGCTGCAGCTTCTGCCGACGTCACGGCGCCAGGACGATGGGCGACCCGGCAGGATCGGTCGAATTCGGCTGCCAGCCCGGCTCCCTCGTCCGCTACCGCTTCGGGCTCGGGATCACCGATTATCTGCTCTGCGCGAGGTGCGGCACCTACGTCGGCGCCGTCATGGAGGACAAAGACGGGCCGATCGGCATCGTCAACGTCAATGCGCTCGACATTCGCGACGCGTTCGATCCTGCGCCCGCACTGCACCATTACGACGGGGAGGACGAGCCGCAGCGACGCCGTCGCCGCCGAAAGTTCTGGATGAAGGCGACCGTGATCGCCTAACGTCCCCCCATGGCTGTACTCGGAGTGATTGCCGACGATTTCACCGGCGCGACCGACATCGCGGGCATGCTGGTCAAGGGTGGCATGCGCACGATCCAGACGATCGGCGTGCCACCACGCGGGACGATCCCGGACGACGTCGACGCGGTCGTCGTGGCACTCAAGACGCGCTCGATCCCGGCCAAGGAGGCCATCGCCCAGTCGCTCGACGCCTTGAAGGCACTTCAGGCGGCCGGCTGCGCCCGATTCTTCTTCAAATACTGCTCGACCTTCGATTCGACGGACGCCGGCAACATCGGACCGGTCGGCGACGCCCTGCTCGACGCGCTGAAGGCCACGCAGGCGATCTATTGCCCGGCCTTCCCGGAGAACGGCCGCACCATCTTCTTCGGTCACCTGTTCGTGGGCGAAGTGCTGCTGTCGGAGTCCCACATGCGGCATCATCCGCTGACGCCGATGACCGACGCGAGCCTGGTGCGCGTGCTGGCGCGCCAGACGACCCACGAGGTCGGGCTGGTCCCGCTCCGGCAGGTGCAGGCCGGCTCGGCATCGTTGCGGGCGGCCCTCGACAAGCTTGCCGCGGAGAGCGTGCGCCATGTCGTCGTCGACGCCGTGGCAGACACCGATCTCGGCATAGTAGGCGAGGCCGTCGGCGATGACGTCCTCGTGACCGGCGGGTCCGGTGTCGCGCTCGGCCTGCCCGCCGCCTATCGCCGACGCGGATTGCTTCAGCATAAGGCCAACGCCGACACGCTGCCGAAGATTGCCGGCGCCTCGGTGGTTCTCGCCGGCTCGTGCTCGGCGGCGACGCTCGGCCAGATCGCTGCGTTCAAGGGCCCGCATCTCGTCCTCGACACCGACGCCATCTGTCGTGGCGAGCCGATCGGCGAGAAGGCGCTCGCCTGGGCCAAGGACAAGCTCGGCAACGGCCCCATCCTGCTCTCGGCCAGCGACAGGCCTGAGGCGGTGAAGGCGCTGCAGGCGAAGTACGGCGTCGAGGAGTCGAGCCAGGCGATCGAGAAGACCCTGGCCGCCCTGGCACGCGGGCTGGTCGAAGCCGGTGCGGGTCGCCTGATCGTCGCCGGTGGCGAGACCTCGGGTGCCGTCGTCGGCGCTCTCGACGTGACAGCGCTGCGCATCGGACCGGAGATCGACCCCGGCGTGCCATGGACGGCGTCGGTCGGCAAGAAGCCGCTACTGCTGGCCCTGAAGTCCGGCAACTTCGGCGCCCCGGATTTTTTCACCAAAGCCTTCCAGCGCCTATGAGCATGTCCGAATCCAAGGCACGCGACGAAATTTGCGAGCTCGGCGCCAAGCTCGCAGCCCGAGGCCTTTGCCCCGGCACGTCGGGCAACATCAGCATGCGCGTCGACGACGGTTGGCTGATGAGCCCGACCAATTCATCGCTGGGCGAGCTCGAGCCACGCCAGCTCTCGAAGCTCGACCTCTCAGGCAAGCATGTGGCAGGCGACCCACCGACCAAGGAAGCGCTCCTGCATCGCTCGGTCTACGATGTGCGTCCCAAGGATCGCGCCATTGTACATCTGCATTGCACGCATGCCGTGGCGATCTCCTGCCTCGACCCGTCCTGCCACCACAATGCCGGGAGCACCTTGCCGCCGATCACGCCCTACTTCGTGATGCGCGTCGGCAAGCTGCCGCTGGTACCCTACTTCAAGCCGGGCGATCCCAAGCTCGCCGACGCGATCCGCGAATATGCGACGGACCATCGCGCGGTGCTTCTCGCCAATCACGGGCCGGTGGTTGCCGGCACGTCGCTGTCCGCCGCCTCCGCCTCGATCGAGGAGCTGGAGGAGACAGCCAAGCTTCACCTTCTCCTGCGGGGTCTGAAAACCCGCACCCTGTCCGATTTCCAGGTGCGCGAGATCGAAGAAGCCTTTCCCTCCTGATCGGAACCGACATGCCCAAGCTCGCCGCCAATCTGTCGTGGATCTACCAGGAGGTGCCGTTCCTAAAACGCTTCGGCGCCGCCGCGGCGCACGGCTTCAAGGCGGTCGAGATCCTGTTTCCCTATGAGGCGCCGGCAGCCGAGATCGCGGCCGAACTCAGGAAGCACCGGCTCACGCAGGCGTTGTTCAACCTGCCGCCGGGCGATGCCGGCAAGGGCGAACGTGGCCTCGCGGCCCTGCCCGGCCGCGAGGCCGAGTTCGCGGCGGCGCTGGAGAAGGCGCTCGATTACGCCGAGGTGCTGGAGTGCCGTACGCTCCACATCATGTCGGGCATGATCGCTCCGGGCGCCGACGTGAAGGCGATGCACCGCACGTTCGTTTCGAACCTCAGGATGGCCTGCGACCGTACCGCCAAGGGCGGAATCACCCTGGTGCTGGAGCCGATCAATCACCGCGACATTCCGGGCTACTTCACCAACACCACCGACCAGGTGAAACAGATCATCGAGGAAGTGGGCGCGCCGCACCTGCGTCTGCAGCTCGACCTCTATCATATGCAGGTGACGGAGGGCGATCTGACCAGGCGCACGGAGCGGCTGTTCCCGATCACCGCCCACGTCCAGATAGCCGGCAACCCCGACCGTAACGAGCCGGACATCGGCGAGGCCAACCATCTCTACCTGCTCGATGTGCTCGACCGACTCGGTTACCAGGGCTACGTCGGCCTGGAATACAAACCCAAGACCACGACCGGCGCCGGCCTCGGCTGGGCAGCCAAGTACGGCATCGAGGCCTGATCCATGACAGACAAGAACACGCCGGTCGTCGCCTTCATCGGCCTGGGCTCGATGGGCCTAGGCATGGCGAAGAACCTCTTGAAGCACGGCCACAAGGTGATCGGTGTCGATCCCAGTCCGGCGGCGCGCGAGGCCTTCACCGCATCGGGCGGCACGACCGCCGCCACGCCGGCCGCAGCCGCAGCCGGCGCCGACACGCTGGTCGTCGCCGTCGTGAACGCGCAGCAGGTCGAAGCGGTACTCTTTGGCGAGGGTGGCGGCGTCGCGGCACTGCGCGAGGGCGGCCTGGTCATGCAATGCGCCACCGTCCCCCCGGCCTTCGCCCGGGCGTTGGGCGAGCGGCTGACCAAGAGCGGCCATCAGCTGCTCGATGCGCCGATGTCGGGCGGGCGCGCCCGTGCCGAGAGCGGCGAACTCACCTTCATGGCCTCCGGCACACCGCAGGCCTTCGCCAGTGCCGAGTCCATCCTGTCGGCGACATCGGCGAAGGTCTTTCGCCTCGGCGACTCCGCCGGCATCGGTTCGCTGGTGAAGACCGTGAATCAGCTTCTGGCCGGCGTGCATATCGCCACGGCCGCCGAAGCCATGGCGCTCGCCGCCAAGGCCGGGGCCGACACGCGTGCCGTCTACGAGGTGATCTCGGCCAGCGCCGGCAACTCCTGGATGTTCGGAAATCGCGTGCCGCATATGCTGGATGACGACTACACCCCCCTGTCGGCCGTCGAGATCTTCGTAAAGGATCTCGGACTGGTGCTGAACACCGGCCATGAACATCGCCTCCCGCTGCCCATGGCCGCCGCCGCGCACCAGCTATTCCTTGCTGCATCGGGCGCCGGCTGGGGCCGGCTGGATGACGCCGCCGTCGTAAAGGTCTACGAGCAGGCGGGCGACTTCAAAGTGTCGTCGCCGAAGAAGTAGACTGGGCCGGATGCGTCGTCAGCGCTTCACCAAGATCGTCGCCACGCTCGGGCCCGCCAGTTCGACGCCTGAGCGCCTGCGCGAGCTGTTCGAGGCTGGCGCCGACGTCTTCCGCCTCAACTTCAGCCACGGCGCGCCGGAGGATCACCGCCAGCGGGTCGAGCAGCTGCGGGCGCTGGAGAAGCAATACAATCACCCGATCGCGATCCTGATGGACCTGCAGGGGCCCAAGCTGCGGCTGGGCGTGATCGGCAAGCAGCCCATGGAACTCAGGAAGGGCCAGAAACTGCGCTTCGATATGGACCCCAGGCCGGCCACGACCAAGCGCGTCCCGCTGCTGCATCCCGAGATCTTCGAGGCGGCAAAGCCGGGCGGGCTGCTGCTGATCGACGACGGCAAGGTAAGGCTGAAAATCATCGCCCACGACAAGGGCACGATCGACGCCGAGGTCGAGGTCGCGGGCGAGATCAGCGACCGCAAGGGCGTGAACCTGCCCAACCTCGTCCTGCCGCTGTCGCCGATGACCCCGAAGGACCGCAAGGACCTCGATTTCGGCCTGTCGCTCGGTGTCGACTGGGTGGCGCTCTCCTTCGTGCAGCACGCCCGTGACATCGCCGAACTGAAGAAGCTGGTGGCCGGCCGCGCCGCGGTGATGGCCAAGCTCGAGAAACCGGCCGCCATCGACCATCTCGACGAGATTATCGAGCAGAGCGACGGTATCATGGTGGCGCGCGGCGATCTCGGCGTGGAAATGCCGCCCGAGGCCGTGCCGCCGCTGCAGAAGCGGATTCTCGCCGCCTGCCGGGTGGCCGGCAAGCCGGCCATCGTGGCAACGCAGATGCTGGACTCGATGGTCCATTCGCCGACTCCGACCCGCGCCGAAGCCTCTGACGTGGCCACCGCGGTCTACGACGGCACCGACGCCGTCATGCTCTCGGCCGAGTCCGCGTCGGGCGACTATCCGGTCGAAGCGGTCACGATCATGGACCGAATCATCCGTGCCGCCGAAGGCGACCCGCTCTACCGCCGCCTGATGGATGCGAGTCGCCACGAGCCCGAGGCCACGACCGCCGACGCCATCAGCGCCGCGGCCCGCCAGTGCGCCCACACGCTGTCGGCGGCAGCGATCGTCACCTACACCAACACCGGCTCGACCACGCTGCGCGCCGCGCGCGAGCGGCCCGACGTCCGCATCCTCTGCCTGACGCCCAACCCCAACACCGCCCGGCGCATGACACTCACCTGGGGTGTCCATCCTGTACATGCAGAAGACGCGCACAACTTCGCCGACATGGTGCAGCGCGCCGTGAGCGTGGCGCGCAAGGAGAAGCTCGCCCGCGAAGGCGAGCGCCTCGTGATCACTGCCGGTGTGCCGTTCGGCACGCCAGGCGCCACCAACATCCTGAGGATCGCTTACGTCTGAAAATTGCCCCGGGGATGGCCGGGGCCCTGCCGCCGTATCTCTCGTGAAGCCCGCCTAACGAGAGGTTCCATGGCCCGCCGCACTTTCGCCCCAATCGACGCCCTGCTCGCCCTCGCCTGCACAGTGGTCTTCGCCGGTGGCGTACTCGCCCAGTCCGGCGACCGCAGCCAGGGCGCCCCGCCCCGCCGCGAGCCGCCCTACGAGAAGATCGCGACCGACCTCGGCATTCCCACCGACCGCGTGCGCGACGCCTTCCGCAAGGTCGGACCACCGCCGCGCACGGAGCAGCCGCCGACCGAGCAGCAGCGCGCGAGCCATGTCCAGGCGCTCGCCACCGCGATGAACGTGTCCCCCGACAAGCTCATGCCCGTACTCGAAAAGTACCGCCCCGAACCGCCACCGCGGCGCAACGGCACCCCGGAGGGAAGGTCGTGAAGGCCCGAAGCCGCCGCCGGTTGTCACTGACCTGGATCGATTTCCTGGTCATTGCCGCCACGATCGTGACCTTCGCCGCGGTCTTCAGCGCCACCGTCGGGCGCGGCTAAACCCGCCTACGACCGGACGCGCCTGTCGATCACGCGCCGCGCCTTGCCCATCGAGCGCTCGATCGTTCCCGGACCTGCGACGTCGACCGTGGCCGACAGTCCGCACATGCCCTTCAGGCGCCGTCCCAGCGCCACCGCCGAGCGCCCCGCCGCCTCGCCCTCAAGCGGCACTCTCGCCTCGACCCGCACCAGCAGATCATCGAGCGCGCCGGTACGCGAGAGCTCGATCACGTAGTGGCCGCTCAAGGCGGAGTCGCGCAGGATCTGCTCCTCGACCTGGCTCGGGAACAGGTTGACGCCGCGCACGATCAGCATGTCGTCGCTGCGGCCCGTGATCTTGGCCATGCGCCGCATAACGCTGGCCGATCCCGGCATCAACCGCGTGAGGTCGCGCGTGCGGTAGCGGATGACCGGCATCGCCTCCTTTGTGAGGGTGGTGAACACCAACTCGCCAGGTTCGCCATCGGCCACCGGCGCGCCGGTCTCGGGATCGACGATCTCGGGATAGAAATGGTCCTCCCAGATCGTGGGCCCGTCCTTGGTCTCGGCGAACTCGCAGGCGACGCCGGGTCCCATGACTTCGCTGAGGCCATAAAGATCGACGGCATCGACGCCCAGCCGCCGCTCGATCTCGGCCCGCATGCCCTCGGTCCACGGTTCGGCCCCGAACAGGCCGACGCGCATCGCCGTCGCGCGCGGGTCGATGCCCTGGCGCTCGAACTCGTCGGCGACCGCCAGCATGTAGGACGGCGTCATCAGCACGACGCGGGCGCCGAATTCGCGGATGAGCTGGACCTGGCGCTCGCCGAAGCCACCCGACATCGGCACCACCGTGCAGCCCAGCCGTTCGGCGCCGTAATGCACGCCGAGCCCGCCGGTGAACAGGCCATAGCCGAAGGCATTGTGGATGATATCGCCCGGCCGCGCGCCGCCGGCATGGAGCGAGCGCGCCATCAGGTCCGACCAGGTGTCGATGTCGCGCGCCGAATAGCCGACCACCGTCGGCCGGCCCGTCGTGCCGCTGGAGGCATGCAGGCGCACGCACTGCTCGCGCGGGATCGCCAGCATGCCGAAGGGATAGGCGTCCCGCAGGTCGTCCTTCGAGGTGAAGGGAAAGCGTGCGAGATCGTCGAGCCTCTTGAGGTCGTCCGGATGCACGCCCGCCGCTTCGCACTTGGCGCGATACGGCGCCTGCCCCTCGTACGCCCGGTGCAGGCTTTCGCGCAGCCGCCGGACCTGCAGCGCATGCAGTTCGTCGAGCGAGATCTTTACTTCGGGAAACAGTTCCGCCGTCATGGGTTACTCGTACCGTCCTTTTGAAAACCGAACCGCCTGTAGGCATAACCCAGGCCGATGAGCGCCGCGCCCAGGCCGAGGAACGAGAAGACGCGCAGCAATCCCTCAAGTCCGGCCATGTCGATCAGGAACACTTTTGCCACCACGATGCAGACCAGCACCATGCCGGCGTGCCTGAGCGCCGCGGTCTGGCGCAGGAAGCCCAGCGCCAGCAAGGCTACGCCAAACAGCAGCCAGACGATCGAATAGGTGTAGAGTTCCAAGCCCTCGGCGGCGAAGCCATCGCGTTTGAAGCCGGGATCGAACAGGTGCCGGACCTCGAACGAGACATAGACGAAGGCCAGGATCGACGCCGCGCTCCCGATCAGTGGGCCGACGTCGCGGTTGGGCTCGACGTCGATCCAGCGCCGCGCCAACGCCGCCATTGCCGCCGGCACCGCGTAGGCCAGGAACAGGCCGTTGAAGATCGGCAGACGCCCGACGTCGGCCGGCTCGAACACCGGATTGGCGATCAGCACCTGCACCACCAGCGCTGTCGCAACGGCCAGCCCACCGCTGAGACGCCACGCCCACAACGCAACCTGATCCTGGCCGCGGCGCACCATCCAGAGCGCACCCAGCGCGAAGGCGCCCCAGATCGCGACATAGAACGAGCGCTCGGTGAACCCCGCATCAGGCGTTGCCATCGAACCGGGCTGGAAGAGGCTGCGAACTTCCAAGGTCGCCAGCACGAAGGCGAGCAAAGCGACCGCCGCCTCGACCGCCCGCACCAGCCGCGCGTCGCCAGTCGGCCGCAGGACGCGGAGGCCCGCGACGAGGGCCACGATCGCAATTCCATAGCCCCACAGGATCCAGTTGAAGATCGGCGTGACGCCGATCGGATACTTCAGCACCTCGGGGTTGAGCACGAAGCGCACGACGACGACGGCCAACAGCGGCCAGCACAGCAAACGCATGGCGCGCAGGTCGAGCCGCGCCGCAATCGCCGCCACGGCCGCGAGCTCGATGGCGTAGGCCACGGTTATCCACTCGCGGCTGAGTTCCATCGGGATGGCGGCGGCGACGAAGAAAGTGACGCCGGCCGCCAGGAATCCCAGCGCTTCGGTGGCGCCGGGCATGCTGTCGCGCCAGCGGGCGAGTCGCTCGGCGCCGACCAGGAAGGGCACGGCGAGGCCGACGCTGATCAGGCCCCACGGCACGCCCGTCGCCGTGCTGCGCAGGACGTACCAGCAGAGCAGGAAGTGCGTGAAGGCCGCGGCGACCGAAAGTGCCGCCCAAAACCCCGGCCGTCCCGCATTCCACAACAGCGCGAAAGCCGCGGCGGCATAGAGGCCGCCGAACAGGATCGTGAGCCAGGCGAAGCGGTCGGCGTCCCAGGTCGTGCCGGCCCCCCCGGTCGAGCCCCACCACAGCGCGAGGGCGAGCAGCGACAGGCCCGGTCCCAGCGCCGCCGCATACTGGAAGCGCGGCGTCCAGCGGCCGAGCGCAAAAGCCCCGGCGCCGTGCAGCGCCAGCGCCAGCCAGCCGGCCTTCTGCTGGCCCTCATCGTCGACCACGAGGCACACCAACAACACACCGGTGCCGGCGAGCGCGGTCCAGACCAGCGCCACGACGTCGGCCGGCGGATTCTCGCTCTCGCCCATCCGCCGCCAGGTCGCCCAAACGAAGAGGCCGGCCACGGCCACGAGGAAGAGGCCGACCCAGTGCAGCTCCTCCTGCACCCCGGCGGCATCGCGCGGCGCCAGCATCCAGACCACCGTCCAGAGCGCCGAGCCCGCCAGTACGCCCCAGCCCAAGGGCCACCAGCCCTTTATGCGGATGACTCCCATCGTGCCGGCGGCGATCGCCAGCAGATAGCCGAACAGGATCGGCGTGTTGGGTGTCTCGCTGCCAATGATCGCGGGGCTCGCGAAGCCGCCGACGAAGGCGAGGCCGGCGACGAAGATGCCGTGGCGCAGCGACACGGCGATGGCGAAGGCGGTGAGCGCCGCCGCCCCGCCGCCCGCCGCCACCTTCGAGATCATGTCGTAGAGCGCGACGGCCGAGAACAACGCGCCGTAGAGCGCGGCGACGCCGGCGGCGGCCAGCGCCTGGGCCACGCGATCGTCGCGGGCGCGAATCTTCTCGGCTCCGGCGATCAGCGCGAAGCCGAACAGCGCCGCCAGGATCACGCGCACCTCGGGCGAGAGATAGCCCTCCTCGATCGAGTAGCGGACCAGGAAGATCGCGGCCAGCGCCAGCGTGACCGCGCCCACCCACAGAAAGGCGCGCGCGCCGAGGCGCTGCTCCCAACCGAGCTGGACCGGCTCTATCGCCGGCGTTGGTCGCGCGGGCGGCGACTGGGCGGGCGCACCGTCGACGACGGGGACCGGCTCCGGCTCGAACGGTGGCACGGGCGGCGGCGGAACCGGTTGCATGGCCGGCACTTCGGGGGCCGGTTCGGCGACGAACGGCGGCGGCAGGATTTCGCCGTCCCCGCTCTGCCGCCGCAGCAGGGCCACTTCCGCCGCCAGCCGCTGGTTCGCCTCGCGTAGCCGCGACGTGCGGACCAGCGCCACGATCGCAACGATCGGCGTCCCCAGCGCCCAGGCGACGGCCAGAAGGCCGAGAAGTATTTCTTCCACGAAAGTCTCGGTCCCTGCCGGTCCCCCGCCCTACTCCGCCGCGACGCGGGTCGGCTGACGGAGGAAGGCGGCGCGGTTGTCGCGGGCAACGAGACCGCGCTTCACCACCATCCGGTGGTTCTCCTTGCGGGCGGCACGCTTGACGTCGGCCAAGGCGTCGCCGTCGCACAGCACGAAATCGGCACTGTTTCCTTCCCTGATCCGGCCCTGGTCGGCCAAGCGCATCAGGTCGGCCGCACTCGCCGTGGCGAAGAACAGCGAATCGCGGATCGAAACGCCGATCTCGCACATATATTCCAACTCGCGCGCATTCTCGCCGTGACGATTGTGCGGCGTGCCGGCGTCGGTGCCCATGGCGATGCGGCCGCCGGCCTTGTAGTACATCTGGGTCGCGGCGATGTGGCGGTCGAACACGCGGCGGGCCTTGTCGATCACGTAGTCGGGGATCGAGCGGTCGCCGTCGTCGTAGCCCTTCAGGATGTTCTTCACGGCAGCCAGCGTCGGCACCAGCCAGACACCGCGCGCCTTCATTTCGGCGCAGCATTCGTCGTCCATGAAGATGCCGTGCTCGATCGAATCGATGCCGCCGCGCACGGCGTTCAGGATGCCGAGCGCACCCTGGGCGTGGCTGGCGCAGCATTTGTGGAAGCGATGCGCCTCGCCGATGCCGGCCTTCATCTCCTCGGCCGAATAGTGGGCATCCTCGGGATTGACGCCCGGCGTCATCACGCCGCCGGTCGCCATGATCTTCACCAGGTCGGAGCCGGCATGGATCTGCTCGCGCACCGCCTTCACCACCTCGTCGATGCCGTCGGCGATGCGGCCGATGCGGTTGCCGTGGCCGCCGGTCATGCAGATCATGCGGCCCGAGCAGCGCATGGTCGGCCCCAGGAACCGGCCGGCATTGTAGGCGTCGCGGATGGCGAACTCGATGTAGTCCTTGCCGCCGCAATCGCGCACGGCGGTGATGCCGCCCTCGAGCGTCTGGCGCATGAGCTCCATGCCGCGCACGGTGAGCTGGGCGGCGCTGAGGCGTTCCTGCGCCGCCCCGGGGTTGCCCTCGGCGCCGGACAGCGAATGGACATGGCAGTCGATGAGGCCCGGGATCAGCGTGCCGCCGGAAGTGTCGACACGCTCGCCGGCGAAGCCCGCGAACTCGCCCGCCGGCGCCACGCGCTTGACGGTGCCGCCCTCTTCCAGCACCGCCTGGCCATCCAGAACCTTCTCGCCGTCGAACAGACGACCGCCGACATACAACGTAGCCATGACTCAACTCCCGATACTGAAACGTGACGCGACTTTGCCCCTGCTCCTTCTGATCGGCAAGGACCACGACTCGTCACGTTCCATTATCCAGACTTATGCGTACGCGCGACCGGTCGAGGAACAAGTCCCCCGGTCGAATTTCAGGTCCGGATCCGCCCGGAGGTCCGAATTCTCGTACGTCTGCCACATCCATAGTGGACACCCAAATGTAACGCATGATGTCCACCAAGCTGTCCGCGGCTCTCTACCGTGGACCTTGTTTTTCTAATCCGATCGGCCGTTTGAAAGCGAGCAGGGGCCGTTGCGTCGGTTGACCGACGGCATTGATAGCACCTCCCGACGGACGATCGGCTTGAAGGAGGTGCTGGCTCATCGTTGTGCTAACCCACGGGTCAGGACCCGCGGCGGCGACCTTGCGCTCGGTGCGCATGCCCGCGGGCGGCCGCGGGAGGTCTTTGCCGGAATCGAAAAGGCCGGCACGAAAAGCACCAGCCTATTAAAAACTCTTATCAGAACCTGCTGAACCTGTCGAATCCAGGAGGGCTACTTTTCAGAAGGCAGCCATGCCCAGGCTGTGGAGCCTGAGACGGGATTCTCGCCACGATCAAGCAATGGCAAGCGCCGCCGGTTCCGATGATGTAAAAGAGCAACAACGATATTGCGCGGCGTGGCGCAGTCTTCGCATGAGAAGATGGGCCATCTGGGGGTTGCTGTTTGTCTGAATTGTGGTCGAGGGGATTTCGGAGTGGAACAAGGATCTCCCGCGCTACACTGTGAGAATCACCCTTGCACTCACGGTGGGCGCCCACCCGAATGGAATTTCAGGGTGATCGACCAGGACCTTTCCCTGGGGGGATGTCGCGAAGCGCCTCGACGATCTCGCGGCCGACGACGGGGAGGTAGTCCGTCGCGTAGTGGTTGAAATCGGCGCCGCCCTTGTCGAGGGCGCGGGACTGGCCGTCGCGCCCGACGAATGTCCGCGGATCCAGGACAGGCAGCCCGACCATGCGCGCCGCCTCGATGGTCTTCTCGATATGTTGCAGTCGCTCGGCCAGCAGGCTCCCGTCGGCGAGGCGCACCGCGACATGCGGCACGACCAGGAGCGGCCGCGCCACCAGCGCCTGCAGGCGCACCATTCCCTCGGCGATTTCCGCTGCGGAGAGATATCGGAAGACGAGCTCGCGCAGCACCAGGCGATGGCCCTCGCCGAACCGCCAGCGCGTCCGCCAGCGCGCTCGCAGCTCCGCCTCGACACTCTGGGCCAGCACCTCCGACGGCCGCTGGCCGCGGTCGATCGCAAGCCACCATTCCTCGCCCGCCGTGCCGGCCCCCTCGCGGAGATGGCGATGAATCTCGTTCACGTTCAGCGTCCAGCCGGCAGCTTCGTAGTGCTTGTCGGTGCAGATTTCGACCACCACGCACTCGGCCCGCTGCAGCGGCAGGGGCACGCGGCGGCGCCAGCGCATGCCGCGCTCGTAGGCGAAGGGGCGGATTTCTTTCGGCATGGTGATGTCGCCACGCCCGACCCGCACGAGCTGGATCGCCTCGTTGACGTCGTGAACATAAATGGGAGGCCACTTCCAGAAGTGGCGATTGAGATACTCGATCTCGCGCCATGGCCGCGCGGCCTTCAGCGGATGGTGGATACGGCATGATCCCAGGGCCAGTACGCGCATTTGGTCGTCCTGAACGAAGCGAAGGGTGACTAGATCACGATGACGGGCGGCCGCAGCCCAGCGGATCGACCGGCCCGTCGGTCCCAGATGCGCCACCCATCGCCTTCAGCCGCTCGATCTCGGCGTCGATGCCCGCGATGTGCGGATTCCATTTGCGCGCCAGTTCGAAGGCTGCGACCGCACGGGCGTTCTCCCCCATCTCGGCGCGGATCATGCCGAGGCCGGAGTAGGCGCCGAAGTGACGCGGCTCGCGCTTGATGGTCTCGCAGATGTCGGCCAGCGACGCCGGGAAGTTGCCCATCAGCCAATGGACCGTGGCGCGCTTGTTCCACGCCTCCGACAGTTCGGGTGCGATCCCGATCAGGCCGGTGTAGGTCTCGAGCGAGGCCTTGAACTCGCGCTGCTGCATTTCGGCGATGCCGCGCAGCATCATTTCGCGCTGCTCGAGGTCGGGGACCATGGTCCACTGCTCCCAGATGGCGGCTTCCAGCGTCTGGATCGCGACCGGATCGGTGGCGGTCAGCAGCTTGGTGAAAAGCGTGTCCAGCACGGTGCCGCTCCCGGCGCTCTGCGCCATGACGTTCGCCCCCAGCATCAGGCCCAGCAGGGCGGCAAGGCAAGGGCGAAGGAGGGTCATTATTCCTCCGGGGGATTTAGGTCAGCGCCGCCGGCTTTGGGCCGCCGGTAGCCCAGTCCAGCAGCTCGACCGTATGAGCAATCGGGATGCCTGTACCGGCCGCAATGTTACCGATGCAGCCGAAGTTGCCGGCGGCGATCACGTCGGGCCGAACGCCCTCGATGTTGGCCACCTTGCGGTCGCGCAGCCGTCGCGACAGGTCGGGCTGCAGCACCTGGTAAGTGCCGGCCCAGCCGCAGCAGAGATGACCCTCCGGCACGTCCTTCACGACAAAGCCCGCATCGCGCAGCAGCTTCTTCGGCAGTTCGGTTAGCTTCTGGCCATGCTGCATCGAGCAGGCCGAATGATAGGCGACCGTGAGCGGCCGGGGCACGACGTTGCTGAGGCCCACCTCGGCCACGAGCTCGGTGACGTCCTTCGCCAGCGACGCCACCTGCTGCGCCTTCTCGGCCCAGACCGGATCATCGGCCAGCATGTGGCCATAGTCCTTCACGGTGGTGCCGCAGCCCGAGGCGTTGATGACGATGGCGTCGAGGCCGGCGCCGTCGATTTCCTTCAGCCAGGCGGTGATGTTGCTCTTGGCAAGGTCGATGGCCTGATCGTTCCTGCCGACATGCAGCACGGAGGACCCGCAGCAGCCAGAGCCCGCGACATTCACCACTTCGATGTCGAGCCGCGTCAGCAGCCGCACCGTGGCCTCGTTCACCTCGGGCGCCAGCACCTGCTGACCGCAGCCCGGCATCAGCGCCACGCGCTTGCGCTGCAGGCCGACGGCCCGAAAGACCTGCGGCCGGTCGACGGGCGAGGGTGTCGCGATCCTGTCGGGAACCGCCTCGAGCATGGCGCGCAAGCGGCGCAGGAAGGTGGCGCCGCCAGGGTCGGGGCTGGTCGCGGGCAGCAGCGGCGCCAGCGGTTTGGCGAGTCGACCCAACACCATGGCCCAGCGGAAGGCCGCGGGGCGCGGCATGAGATAGGCCAGCACCCCGCGCATGAAACGGTCGGGCAATGTGCGCGCAAAAGTTTCCTCGACGTGATGCCGGCCGTGATCGACCAGATGCATGTAGTTCACGCCTGATGGGCAGGTCGTCATGCAGGAAAGGCACGAAAGACAGCGGTCGATGTGGCGGACCTCGGAGGCGCTCGGCGCGCGGTCGCCCTCGATCATCGACTTGATGAGATAGATACGTCCGCGCGGACTGTCGCGCTCGTCGCCCAGCAGCACGAAGGTCGGGCAGGTGGCCGTGCAAAACCCGCAATGCACGCACTTGCGCAGGATCTCGTTGCTGCGCGCGGTCTCGGGATCGGCGAGCTGGGCGAGGCTGAAGTGGGTTTGCATCGCCTAGCCCATCCGGCCCGGATTGAAGAGACGCCTGGGATCGAAGCTCTCTCTTACGCGCGATGCCAGCGCGGCGAGGGCGGCCGGCTGCGGCTGGAACACCGGCACGACCGCGCGCACGGCCTCGGGCGCACGAATGAGCGTGGCATGGCCACCCGTGGCGCCGATGGCGCCGCGCACGATGGCATGATCGGCATCGGCGCTGGCCGGCAGGGCGAGCCAGACGAGGCCACCCGACCAATCGTAAAAGGCTTCGGCCGACGGGCGCTGGGCCTTGATGCGCGCCACGATGGTCGGACCCTCGGTCGGCGGGCAGGAAATCTTCCAGACCATGGCATCCGGCGCGGCTTTTAACGGCGTCACGTCGCGCACCTCGCGCCAGAAGACGCGGCTTTCGAGGGTGCCGAGTTCCTCCATTTTGGCGCCGCTGCCGGCCAGCAGGTCGCGCAGCGCCCGGAGCCGCGCCTCGACCGAGGGCGCCACGCCTTCGATACGGAGCGCCGTCCTGCCCGGCAGATGCGCCGCGCCTGAGATGTCGTGCGGGCTGCCGAGGGCGGCGCACATCGCCGTCACCGCCGCCTGATCGCCGAGACCCAGCAACAGCAGGGTGCGCGTCTGGTCGGGTGCCGGGAGCACTTTCACCGACACCTGGTCGAGCACGGCGAGAGTGCCCCAGGAGCCCGCGAGCAATTTGGAGAGATCGTAGCCGGTGACGTTCTTCATCACCCTGCCGCCCGACTTGAAGATCTCGCCGCGGCCGTTGACGCCGCTGAACCCCAGAAGGTGATCGCGCGCGGCGCCGGCGGAAAGCCGCCGCGGTCCGGCGAGATTTCCCATGACGGCGCCGACCAGTGTCCCCTGCCCAGCTTCCCGGCCGAGCAGCGGGCCGAGATCGGGCGGCTCGAAGGCCAGCATCTGGTTGCGTTGCGCCAGCAGCGCTTCCACATCACGCATCGGCGTGCCGGCGCGCAAGGTGACGACCAGCTCCTCGGGCGCATAGTCGACAACGCCGCTCAGGCCCGAGAGGTCGAGCACCTGGGCGCACGCCATCGGCTTGCCAAGCATCGTCTTGCTGCCCTGCCCGCGCACGTCGAGCGTCGTGCCCTCGCTCAGCGCCCATTCCACCGCCTGCCGCAGCTCATTCGCGTCGCGCGGCTTGATTGTTTGACTCATGAGCCCTCTCCGCCCGCGCGCAGCGTGGGGGGAGAGTGAGGGGCCCATTGCGAAGCAATGGGAGGGTGAGGTGGGTGTCGCCATGCGGACACGCCGCCTCGTTGGCGTACCGCATGACCCACCTCACCTAGCCTCTCCCCCCACGCTGCGCGCGGGCGGAGAGGAACATGAAATGAAGAACGCGCCATCGTGCCTAGAACCGCGGGATGTCGGGAAAAGGCATCTTATTGTGGTGGACCACGACACGGCCCAGCTCGGCGCAGCGGCGGAGCTGGGGGAAGACCTTGCCGGGATTGAGCAGGTGGTCGGGGTCGAAGGCGCACTTCATGCGCATCTGCTGGTCGAGGTCGATCTCGGTGAACTGCACGCCCATCAGGTCGCGCTTTTCGATGCCGACGCCGTGCTCGCCGGTCAGCACGCCGCCGACACGGACACAGAGCCGCAATATGTCGGCGCCGAACTCCTCGGCGCGATGCAGCTCGTCGGCGTCGTTGGCATCGAACAGGATCAGCGGATGGAGGTTGCCGTCGCCGGCATGGAAGACGTTCACGACACGCAGGCGATGCTTCTTGGACATCTCGCGCATCTCGGCCAGCACCTCGACCAGCCGACCGCGCGGCACCGAGCCATCGAGGCACATATAATCGGGTGTGATCTGGCCGACGGCGGGAAACGCGGCCTTGCGGCCGGCCCAGAACAGCTCCCGCTCCCGCTCGTCGTTGCTGACACGCACCGTGGTGGCGCCACGGCCACGGGCGATCTCGGCCACGCGCTCGACCAGGTAGTCGACTTCGACCGGCGGACCGTCGAGTTCGACGATCAGCAGGCCCTCGGCATCGAGCGGATAGCCCGCGCCGACATAGGCCTCGGCGCATTTCACCGCGTCCCTGTCCATCATCTCCATGCCGCCGGGGATGATGCCCGAGGCGATGACGGCTGCGACGCAATCGGCGGCGCCGGATTCGGTCGGAAAACCCAGCAGCACGGCGCGCGCCGTCGTGGGCTTGCGCAGCAGACGCACCGTCACCTCGGTGACGACGCCCAACAGGCCCTCGGAGCCGGTCATGACGCCCAGGAGATCGTATCCCTCCGAATCGAGATGCTTGCCGCCCAGACGCACCACCTCGCCGGTCATCAGCACCATTTCGATGCCCAGCAGGTTGTTGGTGGTGAGGCCGTACTTCAGGCAATGCACGCCGCCGGAATTCTCGGCGACATTGCCGCCGATCGAGCAGGCGATCTGCGAGCTGGGATCGGGCGCATAGTAGAAGCCCTCGTGCTCGACCGCCCTGGTGATGCCGAGGTTGGTGACGCCGGGCTGCACACGCGCGCAGCGGTTGGCGTAGTCGATTTCCAGCACGCGGTTGAACTTGCCGAGCCCCAGCAGGATGGCGTCGCCCACCGGCATGGAGCCGCCCGACAGCGAGGTGCCGGCACCGCGTGGCACGACCTTGACCTTGGTGTCCTGGCAGTAGCGCAGGATGGCGGAGACCTGGCTGACCGTCTCGGGCAGCACGACGACCAATGGCATCTGGCGGTAGGCCGAGAGCGCATCGCACTCGTAAGGACGCATGCCTTCGAGGTCGTCGATCACCCCTTCGCCCGGCACGATGGCGCGCAACGCTGCCACGATCTCGCCGCGGCGGGCGAGAATGGTGGGATCGAGCGGCGGCATCTGCATGCTTCGCTCATACGCCAAATAAAAAAGCGGCGGAAGCCGATGGCTCCGCCGCCTTGATCACAGAGACGTTCCTCCGCTGGTCAGCCCTGGCGGGCCTTGAAGCGCGGGTTGGTCTTGTTGATGACGTAGACGCGGCCCTTGCGGCGCACGATGCGGCAGTCCTTGTGACGGAGCTTCACCGACTTGAGAGAATGACGGATCTTCATGGCCCTAACTCCACAAAAAGCC
>Ga0209514_10000394_pt1 | contig 92224 bp, 67 predicted proteins | sample Subgrocontami58m_FD_187452 | JGI IMG/M metagenome (GOLD analysis project Ga0209514, IMG submission 187452) | Subsurface groundwater microbial communities from S. Glens Falls, New York, USA - GMW37 contaminated, 5.8 m (SPAdes) (version 3) | ecosystem: Environmental > Aquatic > Deep subsurface >... | reverse complement strand
CGGGCGACAAGGCCAAAATTCGGGTACGTGAGATTTTGCAAGGACCATTCTCAGTGCACACGCGCGAGGCGACTGCGGGCGGCGGTGGTAAGGAACCGCGCTACTATGCTCTTGTCGAGGTCGGCGGAAAGCCATTGGTGGAGATTTTAGTCGCTGAAGGCTCGGCTCGCACCAAGGGCATTTTTCCGAATTTGCCCAATGGCGAGAAGGGGAAAGCTTACAAGGCGAGGCTAGGGGCGCTGGAGGATGAAGCACACCAAAAGCGTCTAGGCGTTTGGGCTAATTCGACAAAAGCGGAAGCACAGAAATAGCTCATGCATACTCACAGTAGGTATAAAGCGCTTGGGTGCTGGTCTTCAGGTCCGTGCGCTTGCTACCTTCATCGATCTACGATGATTCTGGGGGGCTCGACAACACGGGGTCCGGAGACGCTTTCGTGCCGCGTCGACACGATCACGTTGAAAAAGATGACGAGGAAAAATACCTCCAGAATGTTTGCAATCGACACGAGGAACTTGGCAACATCGCTCACAGGCATAATGTCACCATACCCCGTCGTCGTAATGGTATAGATCGTGAAGTATATGTAGTCAAGCAGAGCCGGGGTTGCACCGCGATCGCGCATCGCCGCGATTTCTCGTGTGCGTACGTGATTTGGGAGTCCCTCCACGCCGATTTCAACGCTGAGCCCTTTATTCGGCAGACTCTTTGCGTCTTTTGGAGCCGTTGTTCCCAACGCAATTAACTCATTCGACACAGGCGTCAACTGCCACTCGATGTTCTCGGATGGCTCGTGAGACGCAGAGCTACCGTCTGGTCGGGTCCCCCAAATCTTACGCGCGGACTGCCGGTTGACTTCGAGGATATCGCTCAAGAGTCGATAGACCTCACGACCCCGAACTCCTGAAAGTTCCAAATTTGACAGATACAGGCTGCCGTATTTCAGCTTCGTCTCGCTCGCGTGTCCCATGATCGAGATTCGGATTCGCTCGGCAATGTTGATTGAATTAGACAAAACGGCATCGACGATCTTTTGGATTTCCGCGTTGTTGTCGTTTTGTAGTGGTGTATTTTGGCGAACATTCCGATATGGGCCATCGGGACTGTACTTGACCACAGCCTTGCCTTCTTCGAAGGAGATGACAAATACTTCCTTCGCGTTACTTGTCGAATTGGTGGATACGCCTCCATCGGTGACAGTGCCAGCGGCCAACCTGGGCACAATGTGGAGTCCTTCAAGGTATCGATCTTTCGGCTGTACTTTTACAGCGCCCGCCGCGTCGCGGCGCCAATTCTGATCGTCAAACGCGAACGAGAAGGTGAGCAGATAGGTCACGCAGAGAAAGACCCCAAAAAAGAACGCCGCCGAAGACAGTCGGTGACGGGAAGCGTCTTGCGTGAGCTGCCGACGCAGCGACTTGCCCTTCTCCTGGGGTTGCGCGATGACCCATGTTATCCACACAGCGACGAAGACGAGGCAAAGCGCAAGACACAAGCAAATCCACCATGGGGCGATGATCGGCGAATCGAACGACGTATACATGCACCAGAAGAAAAAATAAGGTGCGATACCTCCGAATGTGGTAACGCTGTAGAGGACGCCAAGACGGGGCGCCTCGTTTTTTCTTGTCAAATGCCGAAGGACGGCAAATTGCAGAACCAGCGGCACAACGAATAGCAGAGCGATATATATCGATGACTGTGATGACAGTGATGACCGTCGCTCCCAATCCCACCAGACTTTGCCGATGAAGCCCAGCCCAAGTAAAACCCCAAAGATAGTCGTTGAGGCAATTTGTGATCCCCCCCAAACTGAATCTGAGTCGTCACCAGACTTCGATAACGTGCTAGCAGGTTGCTGGTCTTGGGCCATAATTTGTCAGTAACTAATTGATTATATGAGTATTACTTAGAATTACATAAACGGTTGTCAATCATTAATGTAATTCTCAGTAATTTGAAGTGAGCCATAGTAATTCTACTACTGCTCATAAGCATCCACCGCGATTTGCACGATCATATCGTCATCCGGCAAGTGCGGATTGACGCGCCATTGATTGAGCTTCGCGAAATCGCCGCCAGCTCCAATGGTCGAGAACGTGTCCGGGCGGGGACTGAGCCGCCAGACAAAGTTGGCCGCCGCGCTCGCCAGGGAATTCTCCACGCCGGTGGTCAGCGAAGCGCCCGTTTCGAGTAACGTCCATTGCTCTTTGCCCGCCTGATCCGGTCCTCGCGCGATCTGGCCCGCCCTGTAGGCGCGCGCAAACGATCGGAATCCTTCGCCATTGGCCAGCGCGATTCGCAACTGCGGCGGGAAGAGCGGCACGTCGATCGAATGCTTGCGCTCCGCGCGCAGGCGCACGATCTCAGCAGCGCGCTCGGCGGCTTCGATAAAAGGTAACGGAGAGCTCTGCGCGGAGGGCTCCACAATCTTCAACTCGACCAACTCCACTCGCCGGATCGCCGAATGATCATCACCGGTCTGCGACTTGCGCTCCCCGTGCGAGGGCGGCTGCGGGATTTCCCGCAGTAGGTCTTCCAACCCACGCCTCTCGGCCTCGCTCCCCGTGGGTTTGGGCGAAATGACCAGCACGTGGCGCGGCGTGGTCTGCGAATCGACCAAGCTCAGGGCGGTCCTCTGGCGCGACTCGTCTTTGAGGTTGGCGAGCGCCCCTTCGATGCGAGCCGTCGGAACCAGCAAGGCCAATGAACGGGCGAGTTCCGCGACCGTCTTCGCCGTCTCTTCCGCGCCCGTGAAGACCTGTGGATCGGCGATGCACGACCGCACCACGACCTGATTGGGCGAGACTTCAAGAAACAGCCGCTGCCGGATCGCCGCGACATTGTCGGCGGTCCCAAGCCAGTCATCGAGGCATTGCTTTGCCCATCGATCGATCTGCTCCGCGCTGGGTTCCAGGTCGAGGTAGGTGCGATCGCGCAGCCGAGCCAGATTGTTGCGCAGGTGGCCGATATTCGTGTGCTGCCGGGCCGCGTGCTCGCAAATTCGGCAGAGATCGCGCACCCATTTTTCCAGCCCATCCGCCGCCGTGCGGGCCAGCACCATGACCTGATCGACGGCTTCGTAGGTCGCCACGTCGGCCCCTTTTGCTTTGAGATCCGGTTTCGTGTTCTGCTCCAACCGCCCGGCCAGCAATCGTAGCACGGCGATGGCCTCGCTCGGCATCAAATCCCGACGCCAACTGCCACCGGTTTCGCCCTGCCCGTGCAGCCGCCGATTAAGCGACGCGATGAAGGCGTTGCCGAGCCATTCGCCCAACGCCGACGACGTCTCCCGCACCTTGCCGATGAAACCGGCCGAGAGCGTCGAATCGATCGCCGCCGAAAGTAGCAACTGCAACGGCTCGCCGCGCGTCTCCGCTTCCGCCCATCGCTCCAACTGCATCACCGCCGCATCGGCGCTGACGGCTCCGGGTGCATAGCTGCCCTGCTCGTTCGCGACGATGTCGAGCAGGATGTCGGGGCCGAGCAATCGTAGGAACAGATCCAGGCGAACGCTGTCATTGATCTGCGTCGGCAGGACATGCGCGGCGTGCGTCGCGACTGAAACGATTTGCCCCTGTAGCAACAACGCCTGGCTGAAAAAGGACGAGCGCGGATGGCGTTCGACCAGTACGGCCGCTAGGTCCGAGCACTGCGCGGCGGCAGAGGCAGTATCGAACGACGAGGCCGCGAAGACGCAACTGAAGGGATTTTCGCGATCGACTTGATCGAGCAACGGTACGCCCGGCGCGTAGGTGTTGCGATGCGGATAAGCCCGGCTCATCAACGCCGATTCGATCTCCAGCATCAGCGCCTGTAGGTTTCCGGGCCGCGAGGCGTTCTTCTGATTGCACAGGACGCCGATCACTTCGGGAATGAAATCAGCGTTCTGCTCTTTGATCTGCCGCGCGATGCGACTGATCAAGCGCCCGAAATCCACGAACCATCCGCTGCCCACGCCGCCATCCGCTGAACCGAGGATGACGACCTGGCGCACGCCGTCCGGCGAAGGGAACCGCTCCAGCGTCTTGCAATGCGCGACCAATTGCGGCAACAGACCGTCCTGTCGCGACAGCCACTGGAAGAGCGACAGCCGCGCCAGCGCCCGATCTCCGCGTGCGCCTTCCGAAAGATTCAGGGTCTCGCGCGGGACGTGGGAATAATCAGACGACGGAAACCATTTCAGATGATCGGCGGGATTCCAGGCGTCGGGCAGATAGGTGTCGGCTTGGCGCACGCCGCTGGGCGCGATCGAGGACTCGATCGGATAGCCGGCCCAGTCGTCGAAGGGGATTTCGCGCACTTCCTCCTTGGTGTCCAGATCGACCCACAGGAATTTGTAAGGCTGCCCGGCGCGTCCGAGATGGGCCTGCTTCAAATCGCCGCGGATGGCGGCCAGCGCGCGCCGCCCGTTTCCGCCTAAGCCGATGAAAAGCGTGGGAATCGGCATTTCGCGCGTCTCGACTACGCTCGGCAGCGCGGGCAAACGATTCGGCAGGGAAGGCGTGACGAGGTCGGGCAACGGCGGCTCCACAACCGCTTGCCTTTTCCTGGGGCTGAAATCGAGATGCGCGAGCGTCCAGAGCAGGGCAGGAAGGAGCATCAGAAGGAGCGTGAACCATGTCACCTTCAACAGCCACGGGCGGATTTCGGCTCTGATCTGCTGCAATTTTCCATCGTGTTCCGCAAAGGTCAGGACGGGCGGTTCGACGCCGACATTCCACAACCCGGCGGAGAGCGGAACCAGCGGATGCGCGTATTGGGTCTGCTGCTCCGGCACCTTACCGATCAGCAGACCCAGCGTTCCTCCGCGCTCGACCGTCCAGTTGGTTCCATTGAGCGGAGCAGAAAAATGCCTGCCGTCGATGCGGTGTGTGATTTGCGCGCCGCGGGTGAATCCGGCGACCGCGTCCTGGGCGAGCTGCAGGAATTGACGCGCCAAGTCCCGGGCATCTGATGGATTGTAGATTCGGTCGGTCTTTCCTGTGATTTCGACCATGAACGGATCGGCCCCGGCCCCCGGAACGCCGACGCAATAGATATCGACGCCAAGTTTGCGCAATGCCTCTGCATCGATCTTCTGACGGGTGCGGTCTCCTCCCCATTGGCCGTCCGTGAAAAGGACGATCACCTTGGAAGCACCGGAGCGCGATTGTTTGATCAAGCCATCGATGCTCTTGAACGTGTCGCCCACGCTCGTCCCGGAACCGCCGCTGCGATCCATTTTGTCCAAGCCTTCGTGGAACTCCGACGGCTTGGCGGTCCATTGCGTGAGGACCCGGGAGTTGTCGCCGAACTGCATCAAGGCAAAGCGGATCTGTCCCGGTTTCTGGGCTTCCAGTTGACGCGCCAGATCGTGCGCGATGTCGGAAACGTACTTCAGTAGAGGCGCCATCGAGCCGGACACATCCATCACGAAGAGCATCTCCACCGGCTTGTTTTGCACCGGTTGCACCTGACTCTTCTGCCCGGTGAACGTGATGTTGTAAGCGGATTGTCCCCAGGGCATGACCACCGACGGCCAGACATCGGTCTTCAACGCCGCGGACTGCGGCAGTCTGTTGGCGACAACGACGAAGAGGGCGAGCGCCAGCAGCACCAGCACCGGCGCCAAAAGCAGCAGAATCAACCCTCGAATGAATCGTTGCCTGTCGAAGCCCCGGTCGTCCATCGACATTGCCCTCCGGGTTACAAATCCATGCGGAATTGGATCTCCGTTACAGTGTCAGGGTCGGCGTAAAAGTCCAGCACCATCTGCATCCCCTGTCTCTCGTCCCGTTTCCGTTTCTGGTCGATCGGATTGTCATTGACCTCATCGGGCACCAGGTGGTCTCTGACCCATTGGTCCAGATCTCTGCGAAATTCCCCCAGCATCTGGGCTTTGGTCTTTTCTTTCTTTTTCGCGGAATCGAGCGCGCTCCTCATCGCACCATCGAGTGTGATGCGAAACTGACCTCCTCGGCGGCCTTCGCGCTGCAGTAGCACGAATTGAACGCCGGCCTGGACGACATCGGCGCGAGGCGCTTCGACTAGCAGCATTTCGCGATTGTTCTGTGTGTCGCGCCAGACCCAGACCGATCTGCCATCCTCTTCCCGTGCTTTTCTCTCGACGGCCCCCGTCGCCAGGCAATGGACAAAAGCCTGCATCATCGCTGGCTCGTCCAGCAATCGAACCACGCGCGGCGGAATCTGATAATCCTCCGCCGACTTGGCGTGTTTCGTGCAGTATTTTCGTTCGATATACCAAGCCTCTAGCTCCGCTCGCAACGGGTGATAAACCTGCGCGCGATAGACCTCCGTATCCGTGAAAGTATTGCCGCTAAGCGGTTCCGTCACCTTATCAAGGTAATCCTTCTTGCAGCGATTCAGATCCTGTATCTGATCGGGGTCTGGTTTTATCATCTTGAGCAGGGTAATCGAATTCTTATCGGAGTGGTTTTTCTCCGAGTCCCTGACGCTCAACCCGGAGGAACCGCCCAGTGCATCCTTGATCGCCGCAGCGAGGTTGACCTTGGCTGGATCGCGCGGGTCTTTATAAATCAGCCGGCATTCTTCTTCGCCCCGCGCATTGAGCAGAATATCCGCGGATTCATTGAGAATTCCGGCGATTTCAGGCGCCGTTAGACCTTGAACGCGCTGCGCGTAAAGGAGGTAATCAAAAATGTCCTTGTTATCCAATACGCCCGCCATCCGCATGCGAAACTGTTCGTGCAGGATTAGATGGAGTCGAACCAGGTTATCGATTCCGTAGGCACTGGCTCGGCCCTCGCTGCTGATGGCCAAATTCAGACGAGGCGTTCCGTCTTCTTCGACGCCGGCTTCCCATCGCGACGTCGTCAACGCTTCGTCGGCCAGCGTCTCATCCGGGCGAACGTAGACGCATTTTTTCAGCTCGTCACGGTACCCCTGCATATTCAGATCTGGTTCACGGGAATTGTACGGCGCGCAACTGATCCGGGCGCTCGCGTTCTTGCCCAGACGGTCGAGACGACCGTAGAGTTCTTTTTTGAGCACCCTCTCCTTGACGGTGAAGAGCGATGAATCCGGCTCTCGCAGGGCCAAATTACCGAACACCTGACCGATCAGCCGGGCCCATTGATCGAAGCGTGCGATCACGTCCCGGCTCAATTCCTGCATATCCTTGAGCAACTCACGTTTTTGATACCATCGGATGTACTCGAAGAAATGATCGCGGGCCTGCGACTGATAGTCCTCCACCCACACGCCGAACGAAAGAAGCCCGCCCGATTTGCTCTGTTTCAATTGGTTCAACGCCTCGACGGGTTGCTGGCTGCGCGCCGACTCTTCTTCGTTTAGCGTTCCGATGAATTGCCCGATCGTCGCTTCAATCTTCTTCAACGGGCCGTCGTCCGCAAGCGCATATTCCAGTTCGGCCCAGAGCCGCGTCAGCACGGTTCCTTCCTGGATGTTTCTGGCATCCGCGGTGAACGTCACGCTCTGCCGCAACTCCGCCAGAACCTGTTCATCGATCTTCTTTCGCAGGTTGGCTTTGATGATCTCGCGGACCTGCCGGCGGCCTTTTTCCAGGGAGCGCTCGCCGGCATTGGGATCGAGATAACGTTTCGTGATGGCATTCAACTGTTCGGCAAAGCGGTTGCGTGAATCGTCCTGACTCTCTTTCGCTCCTTTGGCCTTTTCGTTCTCCTTGTAAGTTTTGGTCTCGCGGTCCGCGGGAAGGACCTTCGTCTCGTCGGTTTCGAGATGCGAGATGTAAGGATTGATGTATGTCAGCATCACGGTCGACCGCTGTGCCTGGCCGACTTCGATGCCCGCGATCGCACCTGCGCCGAACCGGTACCATTCCGTGATGATCTTTTCGGACGTTACGGTGTTTTTGACGTAGGCGCGTTTCTGATCCTCGCGGTCTTCGGCGCGAGCGAGCAGTTCGCTGAACAGAGGCAGGATGTTTCGCACTTTTCGCGTCGCACTTTCCTGCCGGTCGCTGGGCGAGCCGTGATGCACGTAGCCTTTGTCATCGGGCGCAGTCAATCCCCGCAGGTATTTCTCGACCTCTTCCCAGGCGAAGATGTCGGCGTAAGTCTCTTCGGGCACGTACAGGCGCGATGCGCCGAACGACAGCGCCGGCGCGGTCTTATTCACGGCCTCTTGAATGAGCACCGGCCCAGAGAATTCGTCCAGATACGGATCAATGGCGTTGGCCACGGAAGTGAAGAAAGCTTCGCGGTCTTTCTCCTGATTGCAGGCGCGCCCGACATAGAAAAGATCGTCGAAAATTCCTTTCGGAACAGCAGAGACAATTTGTTTCTTCGAATCGTAATAGACGCGGGAGGTGAATTCCATCTGCGCCTCGGCGCTTCCTTTCTCGATGCCCAATCCCTGCAACCGTTCGAGTTCGCGGAACAGGCTGTAGGCGCGCGCGCGGCTGATACCCGGTTTATCGGCGTAAACATCGGGCATCGCGATCACGCCCGTCACTGTGATGTTGACGCCTTCGGCGGCCTTACGCGTTAGATACGCGGCGTCGAGCAGACAACCGGCGCCAGTGCCGCCCGCCGCCGAACCGACCACCCATACGTTGACGGCGGAGTCGCGGGCGTGGCGCGCCAACTCGTCGATCATCTGCTTGACTTTGCCGATGATTCGGTCGGCGTTCTGAAAGATGGCGAAGCGCCCGATCTGCCTCTGCTGCGCCGCACCCTCGACGATATTCAAGCTGGCGCCTCTGACGTGCACCTTCAGCCATGGCGCGTGCAGCCAGCCTTTCAAATGCGGAAGTCTTTCGGGCGTGCCGGCGGTCGAGAGCAGATCGAAAACGTGCGTTTTCAAATCGGGATCGTGGTCGCGCAGGTAAAAATACTCCGTCGCCGGATCGAGAGAGGTCTTCTCTTCGCCACCTTCGGCCACGACCTCTTCCGCCGTGCCGCCCAGAATCTGTACGGTCTTGCCGGGCCGCCAATCAGCAATGGTGTCGAACAACAAAAACTTGATACTGTCGGGTTTAGAGCCGTGTTTGAGTACCGTCAGTTCCTTCAGCCAGGTCAGGACATGCGCCCCCGTCCCGCCGAATCCCATTACCAACGCCTGCATCGCCATGGTATTTTTCTCCTTGTATGAAACACTCCCTCACGGTCGGGCTACTGAGACATTCGCTATTGCTTCACGTCCAATCCCGCCAGGTACCCGCCGAGATACGCCTCGCCCGCCAATCCCTTCAGCCGTTCGGCCTTCGTCCGGGAAACGATCGTTCGGTGCAGCTTCTTCGCGCGATCATTTTGCCACGAATACTCCAGGACCACTCGGGCATCGGTAGAGAAGTGGCGTTTGATGCGGAATCGTTCGGCCACCACGGTGTCGCCGTTGACCAGCAGGCTGACCTGGCGGTCATATTTGAATTGGTGCCAACGGCCTGCCTGCAACTTCTTCGCGCCCTCTCCCGCCGGGTCGATATCGCCGTCGTAAAGCTTCAACATCACCGTTCGATTTCGGGAAGCGTCGGCCCACCAAATCCACAGGCCGGGAAACACCCCGCGCGCCGCAAACCACGCCAGCGCGCCCAGCGCGCCCAGCGCCAGCAGCAACAGCGGCGCCAGCAGCCATCTGGAATAGCGAACCATGAGCGGGCCGGCGGTCATCGGATCGCCGCCGATTCGTTGCGATTCGGCTTCGGGCGGCAGTTGGATCGAATCGAGATAATTTTCCGGGGTCGCTGGAATCAGCCGGTTCGGCTGCGCCAGGACTCTGAAATTCATCTGCCCAGGTTTCCACCAGCCTTCGCCCTTCGTCCAATCGAGGTTGATCGGCACGGAGGCCTCGAACGAACTGTCTGATCCGGGCTTGAGCGGAATCGCCGGCGCCGCGAGTCGCGCGCCCGATTTGTCGATCAGTTGCAGCGACAGCCAGGTCGCCGGATCGTTGACCGCCGCCGGGTTGGCCACCGGCGCGTTCTTCGCATCCACAAGCTTGAACGAGACCCTCGCCGTCGCCCCCGGTATGACGCGGAAACCACCCGCCGGGTCGGGATCGTCCAGCCGCAGCAGATACGGGTTCAAATTGTTGACTTCGAGCTTGTCGTTATATGATTTTGCGTTGGAGCCGAAGACGTCGTATGGCGTGTTGTTCGGCAGTGTGACGAGTCCTTCGATCCGCACGGTGTAAATTCCCACGCCGGGTGGTTTCCATTTCGCCTCCCATTTGCCGCCGCCGATGAAATTAGCCGGGGTCTTTGCCGGGGCTCCGTTTGGCGGCGTGATGACGATCGAAGCGTTGATCGGCCAGGCCGAGAGCAACGCGATCGGCGCGCCCTGACTGGTGTTGGCCTGAAAGACGATTCGCGCCTCCAGCGCCTGGCTGGTGGCTCTGGCGGGTGAAAGCCGCTTGATGTCCGCTGAATACTCCTCGACGCTGACCGTGTAACTACGCGAGGGGTCTTTCATCAGTTGGTAAGCCCCAGGCTTTGGGTCGTCAACGATGAATCGCGCGAAGGTATTCGGATTGGTCGTTGGTCCGCCGGAGCCGAGCGCGATGTCTTTGCCGTCCGTGTCAGTGATCCTGATCGTGGAGCCGGGCGTTGTGAAATTGACGTTGAACGCGATCCGGCGCAGATACGGCGGGCACTGATATTCGTTGCCGGTGACCAGCTTGCTGTGCGATCCTAGCCATCCATCCACGATATTCTGAATGACCGTGAAAATCTTGGACGACGCGGTCTCGGCCAGCAGAGCGTGGTTTTTCCCGGCGACGCTTTCCCAAAATTTGCCGTCGCCATCATTCCAGTAGTTGCTCGCATCGTTCAATCCGACGACCCAGATGCCCTCGCCCGGCCCTTTCAGATTCAAAGTAGTGGCCCGCTGGCGCGCGGCGTCCTGCAACGAATCGTGGGTTGCAGGCGGATTGTTGGGACTGCCGTCGGTAACGATCAGCATCACGCGCTGGCGGCCCGTGGAGGGCTGCGACGCGGCCATCTTTCGGTATTCGCCCTGCGCTAGTTCCATCGCGCGTGGCGTGTTGGTGTTGATGCCATTGACGCCGTCCTTGTGCGTGACGACACGTTCGACCACGGTTCGGGTATCGCGCAAGGCTTTGCCGGGATTGTTCGGATCGAATCGGATCTCGTGATTGGAGAGCGCAACGCTGGCGTCGCTGCCGAAATCGATGACTGACGCGCGATGGACGAACGGTGTGTCTTCGACGTGTTCGGCCAGACGATAGATCAGGTTCTTCGTCTGACCGATGCGGTGATTGTATAGATCGTTGCGGGTGGCGCAGCGTCGTTGCCCGCACATCTGTCCTGGCGCGCCCCACATGCTGCCTGACTGATCGATCAAGATCACCACATCGAGACCGGTAAATGACCCGCCGGCCCCAGCGGCAGGCCCGGTAGCAGGTGAAGACGGCAGAGTGCTGGCGGCTTGGAGAAAGGCTGCGCCCGCTAAAGCAAAGAACAGGAGCAACACAGAAACTGGGGTTGGTTTGAGCATCAGGGCAATCCCTCCTCCAAGTACTTGCGCACCCAAGCAGGCAGATAGGCGCGGCTTTGCTTCAAGATCGTTTGCATCGGTCCGCCCATCGCGAACCGGTCGAAACGCCGGTAGACTTTGCGCGATCCCGGCGGCTGTTTTGGAAGGCGTTCCAGGTAATCCGGGTGGCGTTGCGGATCGAAATTGCCGTGCGCGGGGACATTGGGTCTCTGCTCGGTCAACTCTTCGATCTTGCGCTTGAATTCCGGTTCTTCCTTCATCAACCGATCCACGCATTTGGCCAGTTCGTGCAGGTCGGGCGGCTGTATTTTCGGCGTCAGTATTCCGGCTTTCTTATACACCAATTCACAATATTCTGCCGAGGCGATTTCCCACATCCGCCACGAATCGGCGCCGGTTTGCGTCAGAACCCCAATCAACTCGCCGATCCATCGCTTCAGATCGGCGAAATGCCGCTCCTCGTAAATCTCGATCGGCGAATCACTGTCGCACAATTCCGCCGCTTCGGTCATACGCGACTCCAGAAACCGCAGCCTCGTCAGCGGGTCCCAATGTTCGATCCGGGCCAGGATTTTTTGTTGCATTGCGAATCCACCGAATTCGCTCATCATCGTACGCCTGACAGCGTCGAGGGTTTCGAGCGTTTCATCCCGACGCCAGTCCGCGTCGCGCAAGCCATCCAGATCCTCGAGCGTCTTCAATAAGCTCTCGCTCAAGCGCTGAACGCCCGTGAATTCCGTCGACGGTTCGCGGTGATGCTCTTCGTAATGCAGCAGGTCCAGGTAATGGTTCAGTTCGTTCCATTTGCCCTGGTGCCCCCGCAATGCCACAGTCAGTTTTTCAACATCTGCCCGCAATCGTCGCGTGCCATCCGGGTTCCCGGCATCCTCGACGGAATCGACTCCTGCGCCCATGGATCGAATCGCATCGAGACTGCGCTTTGCGACCTGCGCTCCCTCCGCGATCAGATCCTCGACCGGATCGCGCGGCGAGGGCAGAATTGAAGGGTCAAACCGATTGAACGCCTGATAGGCCCAAGCCAGCATCACGGTATTGCCGCTGGTCTGCCAGTGACGCGCCAGCCGTTCCAGCCGCTGTTTGTATCCCGACCGATCGTTCGATTCGGCGCGCCGCAGGTAATCGGCCATCTGATTGACGCTCTGGAGCGATTGCCCGGAGCGAATCGCCTGTTCGACCTTGAGCCATTCGGCCCATTCGCGCAATTGACCGGCCCGTGCGGAATCCGATCCGCCAGTTGTAAAGAATGCGACGGCGCGATCGAGCACCATCCTCAGATTCTTGAGCGACTCAGTCTCTTCCTTCTCCCAGGCTCGCTGGACGGTGTCGAGCAGAATCTGATCAGCGTTCGGCAAATACCGCGCGACATTATGCCATTCGCGAAAGAGCACATTAGCCGTCTCGCTGACCGATCGCGTCCTGGCCTCTTCGACATTCAACCGCGTGCGCAGCCGTAGCGTCTCTTCGTGATATTCGTCCAGCGCCGCAATCTCAGCGGCGGCTTTCTCGAATTGTTTGTTGTCGATGTACCGGTCCGCGCGGCCCGTGGCGGCCTTGCGCATCAGCGTCCGGTAATACCCCTGCAAGCTCAGGGATTGCAATTCGTGTCCGAGCGATTCCGCCGCCTGCTGCGCCTCTTCGGGAGACAAATCGGCGCCGATCAGGATTGCCAGTGCGCCGTACCATTGATCGCGGCGGCGCGCTTCCTGTTGGCGGACGGCCAGTCTGAGCGAATCGGGCCAATCGGATTCGGGCTGCGGCAATTGTTTCTTCCTCTCTCGCCAGCCCTTCCACCAATCTGCTGCGTCGAGCCAACCCTGAATCTCGACCTGTCCGGCCAACTTCGCCAACTCTCTCAACGCGGCGGGATTCAGGGCCAGATCGCGATAGACCCCTTCGGCCTCATCGACCCGCGTCCGCGTCAGGAACTCTTCGATCCTCCAGCCACGCAATGCCTCATCCAACCGCCAGCAGAGAATTCCGCGCTCCGCCTCGCGTTGGAGCTTGATTGCGCTGCTGTGATTTCCGACACGAGCCAGGACCAATTTCGCAACCCGAACGCCTTCTCGATAATCCGCTTCGGTCGGTGCCGCATCGCTCTCAATCGCGCCTAGCGCCTGATTGATCCGGTCAAGATGTGCGCGATAGTCCGGTGCAGCCTTGACAAAACGATCGGGAGCGGGCAATCCGCTCGTTCCTGTCGCCGAAGCGTCGAACTCTTCGCCGGAAATCATCGCTAGCCAATTTGCCGTCACGACCCTGATCTCATCGGCCAGTTTCCGCATACGATCCGCGACTAGCGGCGGCAATCCATCCGATCGCTCGGTCAGTTTCCGCGAGATGGCCTTGAGTTGATCCGGCGTAGCGGCATCCGCGACCTCCGCCTGCGCATCCTTGACGATGGAGTCCAGGCTGTTGCGGAACCAATCTTCATTCGGCGCGAGGCCGTCGCCGATTTCCGCAAGCTCCAATTCGCGGTACTGCGCCCAAAACTCCCGTAAGCCCCTGGAATCGACGGCGAGTAAGGTCTGCTTTTCCAAAAACGTGCGAGCCGCGAGCATCCCCCGATCGATGGCTTCTTCCACCTGCTGTCGCCAATCGGAGGGCAGCCGGTTCTGCGCCAGATAGCCGCTGGAATTGCGAAGCGAATTGGCCAGCATACGCAAATCTAACCATGTCGCCGGCCAAGTCGCTTGCGCTTTCCGCGACATCTGGGCGAGCGATTCTTCCACCGACTGTCGAAACCGCTCGACCTTGTAAATGCGTTCCTGAAGCTGCAACACCTCGGTTTTGAACTCTACCGGCGTCGGCGTCAGTTGCGCGTGCAATCGCCACGCGTCCTCCATCGCCCAGCGATCGAGCGCTTCGTCGATCCGTTGCCTGAGTTCTCGATATTGAAGCAGAAACAGTGACCTGCGCAGTGGGACGATTTCGTCCACGCGGTACGCGTCGATTTTAGACACTTCGGTGACGAACTCATTCAACGTATGGACTTCCCGCGGCGGCAACCCTTCGGTAATTTTGGGCAGAACCAACTCGATCCATTTTTTTATGTCCCTGACCACGGTCGAGCGCAGGCGAACCGCAACGCCGGTTTGTTCTTTCAACTCTCGGAGCAAGCGAACGATGTTCGGATCGGTCAGCCCCTGCACCCCGCTCCAGCGCCTGGAATACCCCTCCAGCACGGGATCACGTTCTTCCTCGCGGCGGGGACGTTCGGATTTTTCCAGGATTTCCCGCGCCTTTTGGGCGATCGCCGTCCCATCGGCTTCTGACACGATCCCCCGAATGATTTCCAGAGCTTTCTCGCGCTGCCCGCGATCGGCTCCTTGCAGCATGATCTCGGCCTCGCGGAGTCGCTGTTTCGGTTTTTTCATCGTCTCTTTGTGTCAGTAGCCCGACCGTGAGGGAGAGCCTCTTTCTGACGCGCGGGCTACTGGGACTGCATCCGGTAGCTATTTCACTTCAATCTGCGGCCCGTCACTTATCGAATACCTGCCGGCTCTGGGAAAATGAAATCGAAGCTTGTACACGCCCGGTCCAATATCCACCTTGCCGTTGCCGATCTGGTAATCCTTGCCCGTGGTGGTCCCTTCATTCGGCATCAAAAAATCATATCCCGACGGTTGCTGCCCACCCGCGAAGGGCTTGATTGTAAGGTTCAGCGTATCGCCGGTCGCAACCTGCGCGGGCAGGGGCTGATCGAGGAACCCGCGGGTGACCGTGAACACCTGCGTCGCCCGAACCTCTTTGTCCTTCACCGATATTCCGATACCGATATGCGTGTATTCGGGCTTCAGAATGTTTTCCCGATGTCCCGAACTCGCCATCAATTTGCTCTTGATCAACTCGGCGAGCTTTTTCGGATCGGCGGCATCAATCCCCGATCCGCTCCATATGTTCTCTCCAGCGTCGCCGATCAATTGCCGGTGCGCGACGGCAACGCGATCCCCAGGCGCCTGCCCGTCGGGGTTGACGTGCTCGAAAAAGCCCCGCGCCAGCATATCGTTGCTATGGCCGCGCGCAATCTGTTGCAGCGTGGGTTCGGCTGTCAGATCGCGCGCCTGCACTTTCGTCCGCTCCGCATTGACCAGATCGAGGATCATTCGCTCGACCGGATCGAGATTCGCAATGCCCATCTTCGCCGCATCGGCGGGCGAAGGCTTGGTCGTCGAAGCTACGACCACCGGCTTCGGCGCCGGCAAGCTCCCAAACGGCGCCAACCACGTCGCCCCATCCGGCACGAACGGCTCCGCCCGCCCCGTAATGTCTGGCACCGTCGCCCCCCCAATCCCACCGATGACGGGACGGAATAGCATGAAGAGCGCGAACACAGTTGCCGACACGACAGCCAATGAAACGATGGATCTCACTTGCAGCCTCTCTTTCCGTGGTCTATTTCTGCAACCAGTTACTCGGATTCATGATGACGACCTTCCCGACATTTTTACGCTGATTGTCTATGCTGAAAGGGAAACTCTCCACATCGATGACGAACCCGGGATGGTCGCTCTTTTTTCTCTCTTTGAATTTCCGCACGATCATTTCTTCGATTTCCGGGAATGGACGCAGCAGCGGGTCGGAATCGCGCTCGATATTCACCCCGTCCGGCGCCGGTTCGAACAATTTGATCCGGGCGACTTTGCATCCATATTTGAACAAGGCAGCCCGTACCGCCGTGCTCGCCTGGAAAATCGCATCCCGCAACAGGAAATTAGCGTCACTCTCGGCAAAGTAGCCATTCATCAACAACTCCGCCCTGAGCAAGTCGTGCAGCCATCCCCTGCTGAATCCAATATTCAAGCCTAGAATTTCATCGCGACTAATAATATCCTGCATCTCATCGGGCAATGCTTCCAATTTCGGCAGCCATTCATTGATCCGAAGCGCCTTGATCATGTTCTCATTTTCCGATTGCTGCTTCGCCTTCTCGAATGCGATCCGGACGGCCAGCAATCTGAATCTCAACTCTCGACCTTCGGGAGATTCGGATTCGATCGTTTGCAGTATAGTCTTGGCTGCCTGTCCCAAGGAGAAAACCCTCTCACGCTTCAGACCAATATATTGCACAATCTTTTCTGACAGCTTCTTGCCGGCTTCGATTTCAGGCTCGAGGGAGGCAATCGTATCTCTGAACGTGTTTCTCTCCCGTTCGAGAGCGTCAGCTTGCCCTGCTTTGATTCTTGCGCGCCGCAACTCTTCCATTGCTAGATTGACAAGTTGATCTATCGTGCCACTGGCGGTGGGAACCTGTTGGGTGATTGCGCCTGACGCCAGGGACAAGCTATCCGCGATCACCTTTATTTTGTCCACGACGCTGACTGAATTCTTAGGCCTGTAGGCGGGGAGTAGGCTAAGCGATGTGCGTTGCTCCGATATCATCCGCTCGACCCAGCCAAGCAAATTTTCTCCTTGGATCAGAAGTGAATTCCCGCCTATAGCTCTATCTTGCCTTTTTATCGCATCCGTCAGCAATTTGTAATTCTGCAACTCCGCATTCTGGTTCACCAAATCAGCACGAATTTCTTGCGCCAAGTTCGCCACGCTCCGTTTGACCTCCTCCATCCAGGCATTATCGGACGGTCCCGGGGATGGATGTTTTAGCCAAAACTTTGATATCTTTTCATTGAGGCTCGAATACAAGACCGCGTACTGGCTTATCGCATAGCTACTATGCTCGACAAGAATTGAGTGTTCGTGGAAAAATTGATTCAGGGCACCGATCAGCTTTTCGTTTCGTTCAATCATCTGCCTTTTCGTTGAAAATATGTGCGGAGGTTCCAGAAGGCTTCCGACGTATTTGCGTTTTTTATCTAGATTGTCTTGTATTTCTTTTTCACGCACACCAAGTCTTTCCTCTAGTTGCGCAAGAACGCGAGAAAAACTGCTAACTTCGTCTTTCAACGGGCTAATTGGGTTTGGATGCCGATCGTTACTGCGCAAGTAACGAATCAGGTCATCGTAGATACCTTCCCGAATTCGATCCTTATTTAGGTCAGCATTCTTCGGCGTTACAGGGGTAGTCTCCTGAAAGTTCTTGACTTTAGAAAAAAAACGGCGCAAGTAAAAAATCAATATAGCTCCTAGAATGGCCGCCCCTAGTGCCCAAAACCACAAATAGCTTACAAGATATTCTTTTAGAGCGTGTTTTTCTACCGGCTTATCCCGCAAATCATTTATCAACTTATTGTTAGCTGTTCTCAATTCATCAATAACCTTTCGTAGATTTTCTATTTCGGCAGCCTCCTTACCCGCCACGTTTCCCGCCGCGCCTCCTGTGCCGGCAGTGTCTGGCGTAACTGGCGCGCTTACGTTTTTAAAATACGCATGTACGGCTCGAGGGAAGTCCTCTATGCTTTGGACAGCATTGAATGAGCCAAAATATTTAACATCTATAGGAGTCGACTTGGGATTGACGATTCTAATTAGTCCCTTGGCGTCTACAACGCCCTTCTGTAGAACATTATTCATTTCACCAATTAAGTTTTCTGATGCTTGCCCTACAGTACAATTAGACGTCTTCTTGACAAATTCATTCAGCTTATCCTTGAAACTCCCATCCAAGTTACGGTGCTCTGCGGCGCCAGTAGAGTTATCTCTGGTTATCTTTCGGTCGATTCTGTAAGCACAAAACGTCTTCTCCTTCTTCGATTCACCCGTTGAGGGTTTCAGAATCAAGCACAGCGAAGCACCATCTCGACCACTGACTGGGGTAAAGAGCGAGGCAAAAACGATCTCAAAGGGCTTGTGATCGTTTCCTTCTTTACATGTTATCGGTACCCCGGTTCCGTATGCCTCACTTTGGCCGTAACCGTTTCCAGTCAGCCCGACCATCAGTCCCAGGCAAATGGTCACCGTTATTGCCCAACGACTCTTCGCGTTACTGATCCGCATTATCGTTCCCTCTTTTTTCTGGCTCAGTCGTTCGGATCCAACAGGAAATTGCCCACCGGCCAGGGTGGTGTGGTAACGGCTTCCACCGCGCGTGCTTGCGTGAAGATCGGCACGCTGACCGTCTTATCCCGGTCTTCCAGATAGATGCCGAGCTTGCCGCCCGACATCTCTTTACGAATCCAGAGCTCGCGGGTTCGCGCCCAGACGCCTTCGCGCCGGAAAATCTGGTCTGCGAGGTCGATGTAAAAATGTTTGCGAAGCGATTTGGCGTCTTCGCGCGGGTTCGGGTTTCGCAGACTGACCTGCACAACGCGGAAGGTCGGGCTTCGGGTCAGGTCGATCGGTTTGTCCCAATCGTCTTCGGTGATCAAATCTGTATCATGGTTGATCAGCACACCCAGTTTCGGCTGCCAGCGGGTTTCGTAGCCGGCGTCGTCCAGCGTCAGCAACAAATCCTGCCGCGCGATGGCGCCGCGAACGACGGAATCTTTCATGACACCGGCTTCTTCCCAATCGGAATCGTCCTCCCAGCCTGGTTTGTACGCATTCGGGAAACGGTTGCGCACCTGTTCGCGCAATCCGGGCCACAGCGCGCCGCGCCCCGACACGATGATCGTATCGACCGATTCCGGAACCACATTGGCGGCAGATAACAGCTCGTCGATCACGGTCACCGTGACGAACTGGATGAATTCCGCCATGCGGACGTCATTGTGAATATCGGAAGCCGGAATCGACAGGCAAATCTCGCTGCCCTCAGCCCACAAACCGGCGTTGTGACCGGGTGGTTCCTTGGGCAGTTTTTCGTGCTCGGCTTGGCCAAGGATTCCTTCGGCGCTGCCCGTAGATCCGGCCTTGATCTTCATCGCGGACTGCCCATCCCACTGATGTTTGGCTTCCCGGATCGCTCCCCACAACGCGACGATCGCGCTTCGATGCTTCCTCTTTTTCTCCTGATCGGGGGAAGGGGAATCAGCCACGATCTGAAATTGGTATTCAACGGCGTTGGCGCCGGAAATGGATTTGTCGCGGATCAGCCGGTCAACGATTCGCGCCAACACTTCATCGATGTAATTGCCCGCGACCGGCACGCCAATGCGGCCTTCGACATCCCACCGGACAGGATAAGTGACAGTTCCCGATTTCCACTCAATGTTGATCAGCGACAAATCCAGCGTGCCCGCACCGAAATCGTATACCAGGATGCGCTCGGTCGCCTGGCGCGGACGCCGTCGCATCTGCTGGGTGCAATAGTAATAAGCCACCGCGTCGGATTCGCTGATCAACTGAATTCGCTCCGGCAGTGAAATGCCAAACCGTTCGGGTTTACCGAACGCGCTCATGGCGATGTCGTGCAGTAAATCCTTGTGCCGCTGGGTAAAGGTGTTCGGATGAGTCAACACGATCTGATCGGCGTGGTAGGCCGAATCGAACAGATACGCGTCGGTTAGCGCGGACAGCCCCGATTCGACGACTTTATCGAGCGGTAGTGTTTCGCTTATGACCAAAGCGCCAGTTTCATCGCGATATTTGATCGGCGCCTGCAATTTTATGTTGCGGGAAGCGTTCCCCAACCAGGATTTCAGGGAGTAAATGACTCGCTCCGGACTCTCTGCCAATTGCCTGCCGAGCGCGGGCAGGCCGATAAAATCGGCTTCGCCCGGTGTCAGCGAAAGCTGCTTCTTTTCATCGAAGTATCCGGGAAACCCTGGATTGGCCTTTACCTGAGAGCTTGTTCGCAGATCGGCGTCGCAGAAAACCCAACTCGGCAGCAGGTTTGGATTGCCATGTTCAGGGTTGCTCAAATCATAATCTCCCAGACTGATGCCGCCATCGACTTTGATTTCCTGGAGCGGGATCGGCATGATCTTGTCGCCGGTTCCCAGTGCCACCGCAATCGCCGACGTGCCGAAATCGATGGCCAGCCAGTTGAGTCCAGGCAGTTGTTCCAGCCCGAGCGGAATCCGGAGCTTCAATTCGCGGCGAAACCCATCGCCCTGATCCGTTCGCACGTGAATCTTGAGGCCGATCTCGACGCCGAAAAACTCGGACGCGATGCGAGCGCCCGTGATTCGCTCAATCAATCCGGGGTCGAACCGCACGTCGCGCGTTTGCGGCGCTTCGCCTTCGTTGACGCGGATGTTTGCTCGCTTTTCGTCCAGTTCATAGATTCCGATCAGATCGTCGATGCGACGGTTGCTCGCCATGACGACGCTGTTTTTCGCGGCATCCCCGCTCGTGATCCGCGTGTCGATATCAACCGCAACAAAGCCTTTGCCGGCGTTGGCGGAATTGCCGACCTTGATCGAAATCAGATTCCGCGGCCGCGCGGTTTGCGGATCGAATTCGACGGACAGTTCGTCGAAGCGAAGGAGGTTGGCGTCGATCTCGCGCTCCTCGGCGCCCGATCCGTCTGGTAGCAACAGTCGCTGTTTGGCACCACCTTCAGGCGTCCAAAAAATTTCGTGCACCGCGCCTCTGTGATTGACCGTCAGTTCGATCTCCGCGCGTGTCGTATCGCGGTAGAGCATGGTCGAATGCGGGCCGGGCGACGATTCGGCGTCGAAATCGCCGATCAGTTTGAAGGTGTAAAACGCATTCGCCGGATCGGGATTCAGGATCGTTTCGCCGTCACAAGAGATCCGCAAGGGGACATCAACCTGTTCCCCGGGCAGAACCGTCACGCGAGAATTGTCCAATTTGATTGGCTCTCCGCCCAAGGGCCGGTTGTCTTTGTAGGTCTGCACCGTGTAATCGCCCCAGACAAACGGTTGGGCGAACCGGTGTATGGCCTGGCTTCCGAAAATGAAGCGTCCGATCTCGATCTTTTCCCCCTTGTTGAAATGGAGCTTTTCGTCGCGCGGGATGTACACGACGCACGGTTTACGAGGCTCTTCGGGCTTGACGATCAATTGGGATTTCACGTCGAGCTTGGCGCTGTCCGATGTTTCGACCGCCAGCCTCGATCGAACCTGGTGCATCACGCGATCGATCATCGCCGTCCATTGCCCCCCTTCACTGCCAGGTGCCGTCCAGGCCATTTCGGTTTTCAGATCGACGGGAACTTTGGTTTCGCGCTGCCCGGTGCGCGCGCTTCGGAAATCGTGGATCGCGTCGGCCGCCAGAAAGACGTGAATCTGTTTGCCGTCCGAAACGCCCTCCTTGATCGTCCGTTCCAGGCCGTTCGGCGGCACGTCCCGGCCGTTACTCAATACCTCACTAGCCAGAACGAATCCGATGGGATTGTTGCTGGTAATCTCGAGTCCGCTCGTCTGGAATGAATTGTAATTGAGCGAAATTTCGGCCTGTCGCGTCGGTTGCTCTTCGTTTTTCAGCAGCCGTCCGAACCACGGCACGGGTTGATCGTTGACGACCTTCAGTGTGCCGACCAGCAATCGGCTGGCCGTCGGTCGGTTGAAATCGACGACCACTTCGGGCGATGGCAGCCATTTCAGATTTGGGTGGAAGCGGCGGTGATACGCCGTCAGGAAAAAGAAGAGCGCGGTCAGTAGCGTCGCGATCATCAGCGCAATCGCCGACCCCACCCAGATCCGGTTGTAGGTAGCCTGAAGCCGGTTGCGCGCCTCTTCTGGCGTGGTGATGCCATCCTCGTCGTTTCGATACTCCGCGACCAGATCCTTCTTGGTAAGCTGTTTGGCCGGCAGAAAGAAGAAGAAGTTCGGAAGCGTGGTCGGACTTACAAGCTCCGTGGCAATCACCTGTTCGCCGGTTTCGACGTAGAGGTGATCGTAAAACTCGGTGCGATAGTTGAATCCGACGCGGAATTTGATCCTGCCCGGATCGGGGTCGGCATCGCCGGGAGAAAACAGCACTCTGGCTCCGCCGACATCGAACAGCGACATGCCTAATACGCCGTCCTTTTCACGGCATTGCGGCGGCTGGCAATTTTGCAGAGAGAGTTTCGCTTCGCCGGGCAACCGCTGGGTGCCGATACGCCACGGCTGGCCGGCGACATCCTGGAACCCCGCGCGCAGCCACAGCGGCTTGAATTCGTAATCGGCGGCCGATCGTTTGGGCAAAACCTGAATATCGCCTACCGACTGGCTGCGAAGCGCGTAACGAAGCTGGCTGCCGGAAACAGCCTGCGGTTCGAGTGGCGCGTTGCTCAGATATTGAATGGACGATTCCGCCAGATGGCGCGGCCTCACTTCGGCAAAGAGGAAAAAGAGTCCGCCCCGCCGGATCAGCCAATTGGGCGGCGTGTTCAAATCAAAGAGTCTGTCCAGACGGCCCAGCAACGGCTGGGCCGTTTTGATGTCCACCTTTTCCCTGAAGAACGTAATTAATTCGTTGCTCGGAGACGACGCATTGTATTCTCCATCGCTGGCCAGGATCAGAATCGTCTGCGAGTGTAATTCGCCGGCGGGTAGCGACTTTTGCAAAAAAGGCAACACCAGAAGCTGTGAAGTGGCGATAGGAGAGTATTGACCGCCTGCTCGACATCCCAGACTCAATTGCCCGTTGAGTTTGGAGGCGAAATCATCCCTGCCGCGGATATTGCCCAAATTCGTCAGCTCAAACATATCTTCCGGATTGGCCGACATTGCCCTTCGGCCTCCGCTGCATCCACCGGGGCTTTTGAGAATGGTGAAGAAGAGCATCGAGACTTTGTCGCGCGCCGGGTCGAATCCGGCAAGCTTCTGACCGTCCGAACTGATGCCCCTAAACAGAAGTTCCGGCAAATACCCGCCGACGGCCTGCATCCTACCCCCCCGTCCCATGCTCCCGGAATCATCGATCAGCAAGATGAAATGCCGCCCGTCAGGAATCGACAGCTGGGCGCTACTGGGCTGCGCCCACGCTGTTGACGCCAGAATACAACAGACAATCAGTGCGAGGATGGAACGAAACGGTCCGCGGAAAAGTGACTCGCGGTTGTGTGCGCTGTTTGCCAGTTCTGATCGCTGAAGGCTGAGCTTGGACATGCACTGCTACCTCTCCATGGCGAATTCCATAATTATAGTACGAACGGACCGCACCGTGCGGTCTTGCGTCGCGTGACAAACAACCACGGGCCACGTCTGCAAGATATGAGGCACGCATTTGCGACCAATACGCTCGTACGCTGGTATAGGTCCGGTCAAGATCCAGACCGTCGCCTGCCTATCTTGTCTGCCTATCTCGGCCATGTCCAATGCGGGGGATCGGAAAATAAGACACCCCTTCTCGCTAAGTGAGAGCATCACCGGGCCACTTAGGGGTCATTCGCGTGACGTCCGCGGTCAAGACTTGGGGCTTTGCGCGGATGGTTCGAGCCATGCACAGGTTCGTAGCGAGCAGATTTCGAGACCGTTTTGCCTATCGTGCGAGTGTAGACCGAGCGGCATCATCCCCTCAGGGCGTGAACTTTCGCAGAAATCGGACGATGCGCGAGACGCTGCTTGCGAACGTCCAGATGCGGAACCGAAAGAGCGGCTCAGTTTTACCGAGCCCAGACGCACCTAGGAATGAAGAGTGTATTGTTAAATAAGAAGAATATTTGCAGACCGCGCCCTTATGGTCTTCTATTGCTTGCCAAAGAAGGAATCTCAAGAATGACAAGCGTTGATTGGTTATTTATTACAAAAGGGTTGTTTACCTTACCTGATACATCCACTCGCTCCCCCGGTCGCGGATACGTACGCGATGGGACAATTAGAATTTCTCCTGTCGGGTCCTTTAGGCGAAAATAGCCAAAGTTCAGGATCGACAGCGCTTCGGTAACTTCGCCCTGGACGGATACTTGCTTGCCGTTGTACGCGGCGGGGGCAGCGACGATCGAACCGATTTGGTCATTTTGCGGAACCACCGGCTGGCAACCTTCGAGCAAAAATATCAGGAGGCAGCAAAGCGCCAATGTGATTCCGACGGGATATTTCCAGCAATAGTACATCCGACAACCGCGCCGCGGTGGCGCACAGATTGGGGGTGCGGATCGAACTGCTGTTTGATCTCTGATTCATGACGCCTCCCGTAAATGAAATTACCCCCGCGGGCTGCCGCGCTGCGTGTCGGGATCGAGCCCGGCCAGGCGCAGCAGCCAAACCAGCACGAAGCCGGCCACCAGCGGCCACCAATGCGTCAGCACGATCGCCACCACCGCCGATGCACCATACGTGAGCCCCATCAGGAATACGCCGTAATGCCGGGTGCGCTTATAGGTGATCATCAGCGCCAGTGCCATGAAAACAAACGACGCGGCGAAAAAATAGATGATAATTTCCATTAGGGTGTCCCCTCGATGTACGGATTTTACACTGCCCTGATATGATTGCCTTCTATTAGAAGAACGGAGGAGCCGTGCCGCCGACATTGCCGAAACACACGCTTGCGACCTGCTGCGCGGCGCACACGGTGCACGACGGCTTGTCCGATATCAGCTACGTGCTGCTGCCGATACTGGCGCAGGCATTCAATCTGTCGCTGGCGCAGGTCGGCATGATCCGCGCCGCGCATCGTGGCGCGATGGCGCTGTTCCAGACGCCCGCGGGCCTGATCGCCGAGCGGCTAGGCGCGCGCAATCTGCTCGCGTTTGGCACCGCGTGCGCCGGGCTCGCTTTCATCGCGCTTGGCCAGACTGCGGGTTTCGCCGCGATTCTGCTCGCGCTGTTCTGCGCCGGCTTCGGCTCCGCGTTCCAGCATCCGCTGTGTTCGACGCTCATCTCGCACGACTATCCGGGGGAAGGGCGGCGCGCCGCGCTCGGCACTTACAACTTCTTCGGCGATGTCGGCAAGTTCGCGTTTGGCGGCGGCGTAAGTCTGCTGTTCGTCGCCGGCGTGCCGTGGCAGATACCGGTCACGGTCTACGGCAGCCTCGCGCTGGCGGTCGCTCTGACGATATTGCTATTGCTGCACGAGACCGCCGGCCGCGCCCGGCACGTAGCCGCCCCATCGGTCGGCGCACCCAAACGCACCGGCTGGGGCATCCGCCACCGCCGGGGCTTCATCGCGCTGTGCCTGATTGAAATCATCGACAGCAGCACGCGCACCGGTTTTCTGACGTTCATCGCGTTCCTGATGATCGCGAAGAACCTGCCCGCCGGCTGGGCGACGCTGTCGGTGCCGCTGATAATGATCGGCGGCATGGCGGGCAAACTCGCGTGCGGGTTCCTCGCCGAGCGCATCGGCATCATCCGCACGGTGGTGATCACCGAGATTGCGACCGGGGCCGGGGTGCTGCTGATGTTGGTGCTGCCGGATATTGCCGCGTATCTGCTGCTGCCCGTGATTGGCGTCGCGCTGAACGGCACCTCGTCGGTGCTGTACGCGACGATCGGCGATCTGGTCGATCCGGACCGCCTGCCGCGCGCGTTCGGCTTGTTCTACACGATCGGTTCGATCTGCGGACTGGTGGCGCCGCTTGCGTACGGCGTGATCGGGGATGCGCTCGGCGTCAGCACGTCGATCGCGCTGGTCGGACTGCTGGTATTCGCGACGCTGCCGCTGTGCCTGATGCTCAGGCCCGCGCTGCGCACCGCCCGCGCCTGACCGGCACTACGCCGCCGCTTTGACCTTGCTCTTGGAGCCCGCGACCAGCGCCGGCACGCGCGAAGCGCGCACGTACACGTAGCCGTCGAACAGGCGGCGATGGGTACGATAGAACCCGCCCTGCTCGGCGTGCCACGCGCCGTTGACTTTTTTCACCGATGCCGCGACTACCAGCACGCCCGACGGCATCGCGATCCTGATTTCAGCGTCCGGATCGGAATTCAAACGCGCAACCTGGTTCACGACGCTGCCCTCGATACGCGCCGCGACCGCCATGCACAACGTCACCGTGAGCGGCAGCGCGCGGTGCGGCTGGCCGTTGGAGATCGCGCGCCCGGTCAGATCGACGCTATCGGCCTTGATCGCCGCGCCCGAGAGCGACTGCGCATCCTGCGGCCGCGACACGAAACTCACGAACGGCACGGTCCGGTTGCGCGCCGCCGCCGCGGCGTCTTTGGATATGCCCATTGCGATCGACGCCGCGATGCGGATTTTCGAGAGTTTCTCGAGCAGCTCGGTTGACGCGTCGAGCGCCTCCGGCATTTCGATGCCGGTCAGTCCGAGATCAGCCGCATTGATAAAACAGGTCGCATTGGCAGCGTCGATCAACGAGGCGCGGATCTTGCCGACGCCGGGCACATCCAGCGTGTCGACCACGTTACCAGTCGGCAGCAACTTGCCGGTGGTCGCGCCGCCCGGGTCGCGAAACTCGAGCCTTACCGGCGCGCCGGTTCCGGCGACACCGGGAATCACGAGATCGCCGTCGACCGCCGCCTTGCCGTCGTCGAGCGCAAAGCGCGCGTGAATGATTTTCCGGGTATTGGTGTTGTGGATGCGCACCAGCGCTTCCTTGCCGGAGACCTTGAAAAGGCCCTCGTCCACCGCGAACGGCCCCATTGCCGAGGACATGTTGCCGCAGTTGCCGCTGTAATCGACTTTCGCATCCTTCACCTGCACCTGCGCGAAGGTGTAATCGATGTCGGCGTCGGGCCGCGTTGACGGGCCTGCCACGCACACCTTCGACAACGACGAGACGCCGCCGCCCATGCCGTCGAGCTGGCGCCCGTACGGATCGGGGCTGCCGATCGCCGCCAGGAAAATCTCATCCCATTGCGCGCGATCGGCGGGTAAATCGCCGGCGTGAAATATGATGGCGTTGCTGGTGCCGCCGCGCATGAACACCGCCGGAATCCTGATTTGTTTCATGGTTCAATCTCCCTGTTTATCCGGACGCCACAGATAATCCGCGTTGAGTTCGCCAATCGACGGGCAGCCGAGCAGCGCCAGCACGCGATTGACTTCGGCGCTCAGGATGCCGATCGCATGCTGCGCGCCCGCCTCGCCGCCCGCCGCGATGCCGTAGAGCGGCGCGCGCCCGACGAACGTCATGTCGGCCCCCAGCGCGAGCGCTTTGACGATATCACTACCGCGGCGGATCCCGCTGTCAAGCATCAGCACCAGGCGGTTGCCCACCGCGGCGCGAATGTGCGGCAGCGCTTCGAGCGGCGCCAGCGCGCCGTCGAGCGCGCGCCCGCCGTGATTGGAGATGAAAATGCCGTCCGCGCCGTGCTGCGCCGCGGTGAGCGCGTCGTCGGCGCGCAGCACGCCTTTCAGGAACAGCTTGCGCGGCCACAGCTCGCGCAGCCAGCGGAAATCCTCCCAGTTCAGCGCTTCGCGCCGCGCGCGGAACTCGTTCATCGGTTTGGCAATGATCCTGCCACCGACATCGGTGTCGAGGTTCTGGAAGCGCGGAACGCCCGAATCGAGCAGCGTGCGCAGGAACACGCCGGCGAGCCAGCGCGGATGCAGCGCCCCATCGATCATATTGGCGAGGTTGAGCCGGAACGGAATCGTGAAGCCGTTGCGCTGGTTGTATTCACGGTTCGGTTGCACCGGCAAATCGGTGGTGACGACCAGCGCCTCGTAGCCGGCGTTGAGCGCGCGCGTCACCAGCGTGCGCGCGGCTTCGCGGTCTTTCGACATGTAGAGCTGAAACCACAGTGTGCCTCCCGCGGCTTCGCGGGCGACTTTTTCGAGCGGCTCGAACGACGCGGTGGAGAGTACAAATGGCACCCCGGCTTCCCGTGCCGCGCGGGCCAGCGCGATGTCGGCGGCAAATCCATACAATCCCGCCGCGCCGGTGGGCGCGACGCCAAATGGCGCGTTGAAGGTCTTGCCGAACACGCTCACCTGCTGCGAGCGGCCGGAGACGTCGACCAGCGTGTGCGGCCGCAGGCGGATGCGCTCGAACGCGGCGCGATTATTGGCGAGCGATACGTCGTCTTCGACGCCGCCGGCCAGAAAGTCGTAGGCAACCCGCGGCAGGCGCTTTTCCGCCATGCGGCGCAGGTCTTCGATGTTCAGCGCGTCTCGATAGCTCATGGCAAGCGGGGACCGGAAAAAAAATTACATCGCAGTATAGCAAACGACGGCGCGCCGGCGGCGGATTCGCCATTGTCGTGCTTGCGGCGCCGCGCGGTTCGCAGGTACATTCGAGACCTGCCGCCAACCGCGCAAGGCGCCCCACGCATGTACCTGATGGTTTTCCTCAACGTGATCATCCACGGCTGTCTCATGGGCAGCCGCGTGGTCGTGGCGCTGTACGCGATCGAGCTCGGCGCGAACGTATTCGAGATCGGCGTGATGGTTGCGCTCTACTCGGCGCTGCCGCTCGCGCTCGGGGTCTACTCAGGGCGCCTGTCGGACCGCTACGGCGTGCGCCTGCCGATGTTATGGGGCGCCATCCTGTGCGGCCTCGGGCTGCTGCTGCCATTTCTGTGGCGCCATATCGCGGCGCTTTATTGTTCCGGCGCCACTATCGGCGCCGCCTTCATGCTCTACAACGTCTCGGTCCAGAATCTTGCCGGCGCGTGGGGCCCGCGCGAGGACCGCGCCAAAAACTTCAGCACCCTCTCGCTCGGCTATTCGATTTCGAGTCTCATCGGGCCGCTGGTGGCCGGCTATGCGATCGAATACCTGAGCCACGCCGCGGCGTATCTGATCTTCAGCATCAGTACGCTCGCGCCAATCGCCGTGATAGCGTTGCACCCGAAGCTGAGAAAATTCGAGATACCCAAATCCTCCGGCGGCAAGCACAGCGCCTTCGACCTGCTGCGCCTGCCCGAGCTGCGCAAAGTCATGGTCATCGGCGCGATGATAGTCACCGGCTGGGACCTCTACATGTTTTACCTGCCGATTTACGCGCACTCGATCGAGATACCGGCCTCGACCATCGGCCTCGTGCTCGGCGCGTTTGCGGCGGCAACCTTCATCGTGCGCTTCAGCCTGCCGTTTCTGACCCGGCGCTACAATGCGCGGCGCGTGCTGTCGGTATCGATGTTCTGCGCCGCGGTGATGTTTGTGCTGTTTCCGTTCGTGACGGGCGTCTGGCTGCTCGGCGCGCTGTCGTTCTCGATCGGGCTCGCGCTCGGCTGCAGCCAGCCGGTGACGTTGCTGCTGTCCTATAACCGTGCGCCGGAAGGACGCACGGGCGAGGCGACCGGCATCCGCTTTGCGCTCAACCATCTCGCCCACTCCACGGTGCCTATCGCCGCCGGCGCACTGGGCTCAGCGTTTGGCCTCGCGCCGGTGTTCATAATGGTCGCAGCGGTACTGGCGGCCAGCGGGTTTCTCGGCAGCACGGTAAAAAGCAGCGCCGAACCCACTCCGCCACCCGCCTGACATCCGGCCGGAGTCGATCTAAAATATGCGCATACGCCGCTCGCGTTTGGCCCCAACTTCTCCGAAAGGAAATTCATCATGAATTTCGACCGCCGCGCCATCGCCGCACCGACCCGCGAACTCGCCAACTGGATCACGCATTTGCGTTACGAGGACTTGCCACAGCGCACGCGCGAAGTGGTGCGCATCGCAATTCTCGATACCGTCGGCGCCGGCGTCCACGGCTACAGCACGCCGTGGGCGCAGCTGCTCCTCACCTGGGCAAAACGCGGTACCTCCGGCGCCGGTGTCGCGCATGTCTGGGGCGAAGCAAAACCGACGCTGCGCTGCTCGGATGCGGCGCTCGTCAATGGCACTGCGTCTCACGCGTTCGAGCTTGACGACTACCACAACGCCAAGCTGCATCCGGGCGCGGTGGTGGTACCCGCCGCGATCGCGGTCGCGGAAAAGATCAATGCCAGCGGCGCCGATCTGGTCACCGCGATCGCGGCCGGCTACGAAGTGATGATCCGCTCGAGTCTTGCGTTGAATCCCTCCGCCACGCGGCTGCGCGGCTGGCATCTGACCGGCGTCTGCGGTCCGTTCGGCGCCGCGACCGCGTGCGCCTCGCTGCTCAAGCTCAACGCCGAGCAATCTGCGTGGGCGCTCGGACTGGCGGGCACTCAGGGCGCAGGCCTCTGGGCCTTCAATGCCGACGGCACCATGAGCAAGCGGCTGCACGCCGGCAAGGCCGCGCATTCGGGCGTGCTGGCCGCCGAACTCGCGCAACTGGGCTTCACCGGGCCAACGCAGATTTACGAAACCGAAGATGGCGGCGTGCTGAGGGCGTTCTCGGACGCGTCCGACGCAGCCCCGCTCACCCAGGACCTCGGCGCGTTGTATCACCTCGACAAGACCTCGATCAAGCCCTACTCGTGCTGCGGCAGTACCCACTCCTACATCGACGCCGCGCTGGCGCTGCGCAAAAAGTTCGGCGCGCCGTGGGATGCGAAGCGGCGCGTGCGCGTCGGCACCTGCAAGGTGGTCGACGTGCAATGCGGCTTCGATTACGCGCCAAGCAGTGTGCTCAACGCGCAAATGAGTTTGCGTTATACGGTTGCGGCGGCGTTGCTCGACGGCCAGGTGCTGCCGGCGCAGTTTACCGACGCCAAGCTCGCCGATCCCGCTCTGACGGCGCTGGCGGGCAAAATCGAGCTGGTACCCGATCCCGAGCTCGACAAGCTGTATCCGAAGGATTTTGCCGCCTGGGTGTCCGCCGAGCACAACGGCAAATGGGAACGGGTCGACATCATGAATCCGACCGGCTCTATCCATGTGCCGATCGACGCCCGCGGCGCCACCGAAAAATTCCGTGGCATCAATCCGCAACTCGATACCGATGCGATTGCCGCCATGGCGCTATCCATCGAAAAACATTCCGTACGCGAGTTTGTCGAGCTGCTCGGCGACCCGGCAGCGAAACGCGCTGCCGCTTGACTGCTTCGACAGTGCAATACGATGTAGTCGTCATCGGCGGCGGGCTCGCGGGGCTGACCGCGGCAGCGCGCGCGGCGCAGCTCGGTCTCAAGGTGCTGGTGCTGGAACGCGGCGCGGACGAGCGCTATCCCTGCAACTCGCGCTACTCCGGCGGCGTGCTGCATCTGGCGTTTCACAACGTGACCGAGCCGGCGGATGACCTGCTCAAGGTAATCAATGAAGCGACGCACGGCTATGCGAAGCCGTATCTGGCGCGCGCATTCGCCGGCAATTGTGCGCGTGCCGTGGGCTGGTTGCGCGACGAGGGCGCGAAGTTCATTCGCGTCGGCAACGTTGCCTACCAGCAGCACGTGCTCGCGCCGCCGCGGCCGCTAACGCCGGGGCTGGACTGGCGCGGGCGCGGTCCCGACGTGACGCTGCGCACGCTGGTTGCCAATCTCGAAAAACGCGGCGGGAGCGTTGTGCGCGGAACTGCAGTGGATGCGCTGATCATCGAAGCTCGACGCGTGTGCGGAGTCGAGGCAACGCGCGACGGCAAAAGCGCGCGTTACGCGGCACGGGCGGTGGTGATCGCCGACGGGGGGTTTCAGGCGAATCTCGAAATGTTGCGCGAAAACCTCACGCGGGAACCGGAAAAACTCATGCAGCGCGGCGCGGCCACCGGCATCGGCGACGGGCTACGCATGGCGCGCGCGGCCGGCGCTGCGATCAGCGAACTGAAATACTTTTATGGCCACCTGTTGTCGCGCGACTCCTTTACCAACGACCGGGTCTGGCCGTACCCGCAGCTCGACGAACTCGGCAGCGCCGGAATCCTCGTCAACGCCAACGGCGAACGTTTTGTCGACGAAGGCAAGGGCGGCGTATTCTGCGCGAATGCGATCGCGAAGCTCGACGATCCTCTGTCCACGCATGCCGTGTTCGACCAGAGCATCTGGGACGGGCCCGGGCGCAATGCGCGCATCCCCGCCAATCCGAACCTCGAAAAAGTCGGCGCCACGCTGCACAAGGCCGACTCGCTGACGGCGCTGGCGCGCGCGATCGGCGCTTCCGCCGAGAAGCTCGAGCACACGGTGCATGCATATAACGAGGCTTTGCGCTCAGGACGCGCAGGCGAGCTCAATCCGCCGCGTTCCACCAAGCCGATTACGGCGAACCTGCCGATCGTCGCCATGCCGGTTGCGGCGCCGCCGTTTTACGCAGCCCCGCTGTGCGCAGGGATCACCTACACACTGGGCGGCGTTGCGATTGACGAACACGCGCGGGTGCTGCGCGAAGATGGCGCGCCGGTGGCGGGCCTGTATGCGGCTGGTGCAGCCACCGGCGGTATCGAAGGCGGCGACGATGTCGGCTACGTTGGCGGACTGATCAAGGCAGCGGTGTTCGGCCTGCTCGCCGCCGAGCACATCGCCTCGCCAGCCGGCTAACTAACTACCGCAACTGCCAGCTCTCTCCCCGCTGCTCCACCCTGCCTTCGCGTTCGAGCTTGAGCAAATGCGCATGCAGCGAACGGCGCGCAACCGGATGCAGCCGCACGTGGGTATCGGAGTAAACAATCGGCAGCAGTTCGTCGAGTGTCGCCGGGTTGTTCGCGGCGAACGCGGCGACCACTTTCTGCTCGCGCCCGAGACGGTGCGCGATCAGGCGCCGCGCTTCCTCGTGCGGCGTGTCTATCGGGTGACCATGTCCGGGCGCGGCGCGTGCGAGGTCGAGTGAGAGCAACGCCTCGAGCGATTTGAGATACACCAGCATGTCGCCGTCCGGCGGATTGATGACCACGGTCGAACCCTGCATCATGTGATCGCCCGTGAAGAGCAGTTTCTCCGGCTCGAGCAGATAGCACAGGTGGTTCGACGCATGGCCCGGCGTGTGCACCGCGCGCAGCGTGAATGCACCGCAGTCGACCACGTCGCCGTGGGCGAGCACACGGTCCGGAGCAAACGTGGCATCCTGGTTGCCGTGCGGCGGCGCCGGCATGCCGAACAGTTCGGCGCCGGTCGCTGCTTTAAGCGCGCGCGCTCCCGGCGAGTGGTCGAGATGGGTATGAGTGCACAGTATCCAGCGCAGGCGGTCGCCGACCGCCGCCAGCATCGCCGCGAGGTGCGCCGGGCTCTCGGGACCGGGGTCGATCAGCGCGAGCCGCTCGCCGCCGATGAGGTAGGCATTGGTGCCCGGACCCGTCATCATGCCGGGGTTCGGCGCGGTGATGCGCGCCACCAGCGGACTCACTTGCACGCGTTCACCTGGAACTATCACTGCCATTTGACCCGCCCTCTCATGCCGGCCGCTTCCTCGTAGCCGGCGTCTCCGGGCAGCAGGCGCCGCCCATCCCGGCTGATGCGCGGCTGGATCACCGGCACGCTCTTCTGCGCGCGCATCGCCTGGATCAGCGGCCCGGCGCTGTCGTAAGCCGCAAACCACTCCATCGTGCGCACCGTCGGGGTACGCATCTTGAAGTCCCCGGCACGGTGCCGGTCGAGTGCCACGCCGGGAGGTATCCAGACGTGACTGATAGTTTCGCGGTTGTCGTGCAGCGGCGCCTGCGCGGGTGGCGCCTCGGCGATGAAGAAACGCGTGTCGTAGCGGCGCGGCCCGCCGAAGGGAGTGATCCAGTGGCTGAAGTACACCAGGCGGTCGGCGGCAATGCGCAGACCTTCCTCGCGCACGATTGCGGCGAGCGTGCGGCTGCCCTCATCGACGGCGCGGCGATGGACGGAAAAACGCTCGATCACGTCATCGCGAATCAACTCGACCATGCCGCCGCCCGGATCGTAGGCGAGCAGCAGCCCCGCTTCCTCGAACGACTCGCGAATTGCCGCCACCCAGTATGCGAGTCCGCCCGAGGCAATGCCGAGCAGCGCGCTTGCCCGCGCGTCGTCGAGTCCGGCGCAAAGTTCGCTCGCCTCCGGCGCCGCGTCCTGCGTGTCCACCGCGCCGCCGGGATACACATAACTCCCCGGCACGAACACCGATTGCAGGTTGCGCTCCATCATCAGCACTTCGAGCCCGTGCCCGCCGTCACGCACCAGCGTGACGGTGGCTGAAGGCACCGGCGTTTTTTCCTGCGTGGCAGTCATGACAAATTATACCCCGACGCCGCTGCCGGCCTAATTGCTGAACGATGCCAGAATTTCAACTCATCCACCCGGTGCTGCGCGTATGACTTGCCACGCAGCCTGAACTCGCTATAGTAGTTGCGTTCGGGGGAGTCGAAACATGGGAAATCTGGATGGCAAAGTGGCGCTTATCACCGGCGCCGGTGGTATGAAAGGCATCGGCCGGGCGTGCGCGATGAAGCTGGCATCGCAGGGCGCGGACATCGCGATCTCCGATTTCAGGAGGGAGCCGAAGGATCTGCCGCCGCAGGAGATTAAAGCGAAGTGGCGGAGCATCGACAGTGTGGCCGAAGAAGTCGAGGCTCTCGGGCGGCGCTGCTTCAAAGTCTGGTGCGATCTCACCGATGCCGCGCAAATCAAGGACATGGTGCGTCGCGCAGTCGGGCATTACGGCCACATCGACATACTCGTGAACAACGCGCGAGCCATCATCGGGCGTGACAGGGTCCCGATCACGGAGCTGCGCGAAGAAGTCTGGCAGCGTTTCCTCGCGATCAATACGACTGCGGTTTATCTCAATACGAAGTTCGTCGGAAAATCGATGATCGAAAATGGCAAGGGCGGACGCATCATCAATATTGCATCCGACGCTTCGAAACGCGCCAGACCCATGACCGCCGCCTACACCACGTCGAAGTTCGCGGTGATCGGGCTGACACAAGCTTCCGCGCTCGACCTGGCGCCGCATCGGATCACCGTGAACGCGGTGTGCCCGGGCTCCGTCAACACGGACCGAATGAATTACTCGGAGGAGGCTCAGGCCAAAACGCAGGGCGTGTCCCTGGAAGAATTCCGCGCCAAGATCGTGGCCGATGCAGGCAAAGCAGTTCCACTCGGACGCATTGCCGAACCGGAAGATGTGGCAAAGCTTGTCGCGTTCCTCGCCTCGGAAGACGCCGCGTTCATAACCGGACAGGCATACAACGTCAACGGCGGCACGCTGTTCCATTAGCGTCCTGTTTCGCCAGATAAGGCAGATATCAGACTTGCTCCTCTCCCCACTCCAGCAGCTTGCGCTTCAGTTCTGCCTTGGAAGGCAGGTAGAGCTTGTATTCCCTGGCGTGGATGTTGGCATCCGGCGGCAAGGTGACCTCGACGATGGCATCCTTTTTTCGCTTGCACAACAGAATGCCGATAGTGGGGTTCTCCTGCGGCAGCTTCACCGTCCGGTCGTAGTGGTTCACATACATCTGCATCTGGCCAAGGTCTTGATGCGTGAGCTTGTCGAGCTTGAGGTCGATCAGAACGTAGCAGCGCAACAGGCGGTTGTAGAAGACGAGATCCACATAAAAATGATCTTCATCGAAAGTGAAACGCTTCTGCCGCGCCTCGAAAAGAAAGCCCTTGCCCAACTCCAGCAGAAAATGTTCGAGCCGGTTGATGATGGCGGTTTCCAGGTCGCTCTCGGAGTATTTCGTTTTCTCGTCCAGCCCGAGAAACTCCAGCACGTAGGGCTCCTTCAGAACGTCCCCCGGCCGCGTGACGATCTGGCCTTCATGCGCCAGTTTGCGCACAGCCGTCTTGCTGCGGCTCAATGCCAGACGCTCATAAAGGCAGGCGGCCACCTGGCGCTTCAGTTCGGGCACGGACCAACCTTCGCTCGTGGCTTCGATCTCGTAAAAGCTGCGTTCGTCTGGGTCTTTGACGGTGAGGAGCAGGACATAGTGCGTCCAACTGAGCGTGAACGGAGGTTTTTGTGAAGGCTTCGCGATCACAACTGGGCTGAATTCAACAGCAAGCTGCTGTTGAATTTTTGCAGCGATCAATTTAACAGTAGCCTGCTGTTGAATTCGCAATTTGTACTCGACGAAGAATTTCCGCATGAGCTGCAGGTTGCTCACTGAGAATCCCTGGCCGAACTCCGCAGTCAGGCGTGCGGAAAGCGCCTTGAGCAGTTCCTGCCCATATCCGGCGCGCTTCTCTCCCCTTTGCTCGTACTCCACGATGCGGCGGCCGATCTCGTAGTTGGTACGCACCTGAAGAGTGTTGACCGTAGAAGCGGCCGCGTGGCGGGCGAACTGAATGAGGCTGCGAACCTCGGCGATGAGCGGGCCGAGGGCGCGGGGGACGGCGCCGCGTTTCATGACGGCGGCTTTCTTCTTCGCGGGCATGGCTCAGTCCTCCTCCTCGCTTTCGAAATCGCGGCCGAGGCGGTATTTGATGTCGTAGTTCAGGATGAAATCCAATTCCTCTGCCGTGAATCCCCTCCGCAGTTGGGGACAATGTGGAGATTTAGGACGTGAAAATTATACCCGTTTACCGGAGTCGCCATTTTGGGAGTTGCTGTGCAACCGCCATTACCCAACGCCGAGAATCCAGCCTTCGACTTCGGCGACGGTGCGCTGCGGCGGCGTCAAGACTGGGTTGAGAAACTTTGCAAGCTGTCCATCGAGATCGGCCTGGCGCAACCATGCGGCGACCGAGTACGCATCATGCCGGTCGGCGGTGCGCCCGTTCGCAGCGAAGGCGTGTTTCCACAGGGCGGGATAGACCTCGAGCACAGCCGACCGGCCTGCCGGGATTTGCCATCCGTCAAACGGCCAGAAATGCACTCGCTCGCCAAGTTGCCGGCGCAGGTACAGCAGCCACGGTATTCCGGCGTGCGTGGACTTGGCGACCGAGCCCGGCACATCGAAGTGGAAGACCGATTTGGCTGAGCCGGCTCGTTCTTCCGTCAAGCGGCGCCAGCGGGCATTGCCGGCACGGTCCGCGCCTTTGCCGTGCAGGCCATCGCGGACGAAATCGACATAGAGATTGTCTTCGTCGGTGGGCCAGTGGCACTGGAAATCTTCGAGGAACGTCGGCCAATCGGGCGCCAGGTGGTGAACCTCGAAATAGCGCAGCGGAAACGAGAATCCGTGGTCAATGCCGACCAGCGTCGGCATGTCTTCGCTCAGCCGCGCCACCAGCCATTCCGCAATGCCGCGACGCGTCCAGTACTTGCGCGGGCTGGGCGGCGGCAACACTTCCTCGGGCGGCAAGGCTCTATTCGCCAGATAAACGCGCAAACCCTTGAGGCTTGAGTTCGCCGTCTCGGCACCCGAATAGTCGATGCCGACATAGCGTGCGAATGCGGGCTGCGATTCAATCCCCAAGATGAAACCACTCTTCCTCGCGCAGACCGCGCAGAAAAACCGCTACCGATTCCAACGCGCCATGCTCGGCGGCCCATTGGATATGTTCCGCCAAGCTAATCATTTTCAGAATACCAGGCGTTTCACATCCAGGAAAATCCACCGGTGGCGGTGGTTGCCAAAGTCCATCTTTTCGCGTGCGATTTGGCAACCCTTCCCAGAGTTCGTTCCACTTCTGCGGAATGGGACAAACGCGGGAGTTCTCGCGACAATGGGCGATCAGGCTTTCGGCCGATTCGGTCACGCTGCGTGTTCCTTGATGAGGGACGCAATGCAAAGCGCGCCGTTGCGATGTGTCAGATGCATATCTCGTAACGAGCCTTCAGGTTGCCGGCGGATGTCTTGGTGAGTTTCCGGGCCATGTCTATTCTTCAGTATGAGTTTGCAGGCTTGCGGGTCACGGGAGAAATCCGATGCGCCGTTTCGGGCGTGGGGTTTGCGCATGGTCTTCGGCAATCAGTCGCTTGATGGCGTCGAACACCACCGCGAACTGCTCGTCGTATTTCTTTTCCATCGCCTCGATTTTGCGCCCGAGATTGCGGTTCGAGTCCATCAACCGGCGCAGCTGCACGAAGGTGCGCATGATGGCGATGTTTACTTCGACCGCGCGCGGCGAACGCAGCACGCTTGAGAGCATAGCGATGCCCTGTTCGGTGAAGGCGTAGGGGAGGTACTTGATATTCTGACCGCGCTTCAAGGTCACAAATTGTGACCTTGAACGAGAGATCGCTTCCGCTTCGTCGCGAGTGAGCGCAAACATGAAATCAGCGGGGAACCGATTGATGTTGCGCTTGACGGCCTGATTGAGAATTTTGACGGGCACCGCATAAAGCTCGGCCAAGTGCTCGCTCAGCAGCACCTTTTCGCCCCGGGAGCAGGAGAATCAACGGCGCGACGTTTTCAGGCTTGGGGGTTAATTTTGGCATGAGCGCCTTTCCCGGAACTCATCACATTTCGTGATGAGTCGAAGTTCATCACTTGCGTCCGTGAGCACGTGAATAAGATCAGCAATCTCTTCAAGTCAGGTTGAAGCGCTTGCCGCGGATGAAGGCGCCGAAGTCGGCGCGTTCCGGTTTCGAGTACTGGCGAGCCTTGTCTTCCGACCAGCCGTAGAATTCCGCCTTGCCGTAGCGCTGGACGCTGCGCTGTTTCGCATAAGGCAGGCGCGCGGCTCGGCGCCGATCGTAGCCGTCGATCTTATCCGCAATGCCGGTTTCGTCGAAACCATCGGTGTGCACCGTGACCTCGAGCGGCAGCCGCGGCGTGATCACGCCGGGCCCGGCCGGATAGCCTGCGCACAGGCCCGCCACGGGAAACACCCAGTCCGGCAACGCCAGCAGCTCGCTGACGCGCTGCGCGTGATTGCGCACCGAACTGATCGGGCAGCAGCCGAGTCCCGCAGCCGCCGCGGCGTGTATGAAAGTCGTCATCACGATACCGGCGTCGACGGCGGAATTCATGAACGCGTCGAGATGATCGTTGGCGAAAGGCTTGCCGCGCAATTCCGCAACCTGGCGGATGCGCCGGTTGTTGCCGCAAAACACCAGAAACACTGGCGCCTCGCGCACCCAAGGCATGTCGGGAATCAGGTCGGCGATCGCTTTGCGCTTTGCCGCGTCAACGACATGAACAATGTCGGCCTGCTGCAGGTCGCTTTTCGACGGAGATGACAGCGCGCAGGCGAACAGCAGTCGCAGAAGTTCAGCGCTTACCGGCTGCGCCGCATACTTGCGGTGCGAGCGGTGTTCAAGCAACCGCGCCAGCGATTCGCTGCCCGGCTGTCCGGCCGCGACCGGAATCTTCGTGCCGAAGCGTTCTTCAAGCGCGCGTTCGATGCGTTGCAGGATTTCAGTTGTCATTTTGTTGTTTGACCTCCCGCGTCACCGACCGCGTGTGCGCCGATACCGGCACGAACACCGAGTGCGAGCCCGGTCCGCCCGCAACGATGATGCTGATGTCTTCGGGTTTCTCGGAAATCGGCACCATCGTGCCGGCATCCACCTCGCCCAGCTCCGCGCGGCGCCCGGTTGCCGTACGGCCGAATTCACTGCCGCGCGACCGGCCTGCGCGCAGTTTCGACTGCTCCCACAAGCGGCGCTTCACTTCGGCTTTGCTCCAGCCCGCGGCGTGGAAAAGATTCGCGTGTTGCGGCGAGAGCAGGATGAATGGCGCACCGCCGTAGACGTAATCGCTGCTCGCCGGGTACTGCATCGTGTCCGCGATCATGGCGAGCACTTCCTCCGCGGCGGCCGCGGTCATGTTCATGCTCCAGGTGCCCAGCGCGCCCACCACCGTCACGGTGCTGGCGTCATTCGCAAAACCGCGCTCGACGTGCAGCGGCTCCCACGGGCTCGCGTCCTCGTTCTCGGCACAGCAGAACGTGTACTTGCCCGGCTGACCCTGGGTCGCGCGGTCCATCTCGCCCGGCAACGCGCGGCCGATGTTCTGCAGGATGAGCCGCAGCGCGCGGCCGAGGGTGGCGTTCGCCCAAGCGCCCTGGCCCAGACAATTGCTGCCGCCGTTCACCTCGAGCCGCTTCGCAAGCGGCCCATTGACGATGAGCCAGACCGCGGCGGGATTGGTGGTCGCCTGAATCGCCTGCAAGTGGAATTTCGGCGTCGCGACCGCCTCGGCTGCCGCGATGAGCACCGGCAGATATTCGGGATAGCAGCCGGCCATCACCGCATTGATCGCGATGTACTCGACAGTGGCCGCGCCGAAACCCGGCGCAATCGTCGCGACGACCTCGCCGGGTGCGCGATCGGTATGGCGCAGCATGCGCGCAACGGCTTCCTGCGTCGGCGGCGCGATCAGCAGGCCATCGCCCCAGTACCGCTTTATATAGAGTTTGTTGAGCTCGTCGAGATCGCCGGGCGCTTCGATCAGCACCGCGCGCGGAGCAGCCGGCGTATGCTGGCGCGCTGCCGCCGGATCGCGGGGTCCCGATTCGCAGAGCAGCCGCGCGATCTCGTCCGCGCATTGCGCCGCGATTTGACGCAGCTCATCGCGGCTGCGAGTGCCGAAAGGATGCGGCACGACCGCTATCGGCAGGTCGGGAGAACCCAGCGCCTTTTGTTGCGCCCGCCCGAGACCCGTGAAGCTCGCGGAGCATATGGTCAGCGCCACCTTCCCGCGCTTCGCTGTTTCTACACTGTCGTGGACACTCCACGACGTGCACGAGCCTCAATCGCCCGACCCCGTGATGACAGCGTCGCACTGCTCGGCGAGTTCCTTCATCACCGCCTCCGCCGCTCCCTGCGACGCGCTGCGCTTGCGGCGCTTGATGACGCCCGCCACGCCGTACTTGCCGATCAGCAGCTCGGAGAGATCGTCGACCAGGAAATTGAAATTGGGCTTCGAATTATCGATGAAGCCTATTACTTTTCCGGTGAGCCGATCGAGCGAGCGACGCGCTTCCTGCGGCGCGGTGAGGCACGGCGCAACGGGGTCGTAGACCAATTGGGTTTCAGTCATGGATTTCATCCTCGGTTACAAACGCCAATGCGCATAGCGGGAAATGAATGTGCGGCGGGCGCCTCATGTGCCGTAGCGTGTCCGTGACGTCATCTGCTTCAATGCCGCGAGCGCGCTGTAACAAGCGAGCCACGCAGTCTTCGGGTTTTCCGGCGCCGGCACGTTCTCGAGCTTGATGCTGATGTTGCCGGTTTTGCCTTTGATGGTGATGGTATGGGTGTTGTATTCAAGCGCCGGGTCGGCGATCACCTTGAGCCGCGTGCGGTCGAAGCCGATGCCTGCCATGCTCAGCACCGCGGCGATGTTGACGTTCGCGGGGAAGTGCGGCACGCCTACGCGCGCCGGTCCTTCGAACAACGTGGTGGGCCCGCTCAGCCGCGCCAGATCGATCTTCTGCCGCTCGACGTAGGGAATGCCTCGCCAGGCCGCCGGCGGTTTGGTGACGGCGATCTCGACTTCGTCGACGCCCGCGATGCACGCCGCTTTCAGCGCGTCGAGACCGCCGATTCCGCCTGACGGCACGTACAGGAGCGCGCCGCTTTTCGCCGCGCTCGCTTCGAGCCGTGAGCGCAGCGCATCGTCGCACAGCGCGCCGCACGACAGCACGATCACCGCGATGCCAGCGTCGAGCAGCGGTCCGCAATACTCGCGCACCGCTTCGTGCGACGCCGCTTCGACTACGGCATCAGGCTTATGCTTGAGCAAGTCCGCAAGCGAGGTGACGAACGCGACGCCGAACTCGGCTGCCAGCGGCTTGCCGCGCGAAGCATCGCCGCGGCCGGCGACAGCGACCACCTCGGCAGCGCCAAGGTCGCCGCGCCTGATGTGTTCGAGGAACAGGCGGGCAATGGTTCCGCCGCCGATAATGGCTACGCGCATGGGAAATCCTGCTCCACCAATGCGCGCCGCATCACCTTGCCGACGGCGGACTTGGGAAGCTCGTCCATGAACTCGAACAGGTGCGGGACCTTATTGCGCGCGATGGTGGACTTCAGCAGGGCGCGAAGCTCTTCGACAAGCGCATCGCCGCCCGCATGCGGGTCGCGCGGAACAATAATGGCGCGGATCAGATTGCCGTCCTTCTCATGGGGAGCCGGCATTACGCACGCTTCCGCGACTGCCGGATGCTCCATGAGGGCGTTCTCGATCTCGATCGGCACGATGAATATGCCGCGGCTCTTGAAACAATCATCGATCCTGCCGGCGATCCAGAAGTAACCGTCTTCGTCCTGCCATGCGAGATCGCCGGTGTGAAACCAGCCATCGTGCACGACTTCCGCCGTCTTGCCGGGATCCTTGTGATAGCCGAGGAACATGCTCGGATTGTCGGCGCGAATCGCGAGCTGGCCAACGCTGCCGGCCGGCACCGCGTTGTCATTATCGTCCACAACTGCCGCAACGACGCCCCATGGAACGCCGATTGAACCCGGCTTGATCGGCAAACGCGGGCTCTGGCTGATGACCAGCTGCATCTCGGATACGCCATAGTGCTCCCAGATATCCACGCCGATCCGGCGTTTCCACTCGTTGAGCGTCGCGGCGCCGAGCGCCTCGCCGCTCGCATTGCAGCCACGCAGGCTGGAAAGATCAAAATTCTTTTCGATCCCGCCGATCGCCAGCGTGCGGCGATACAACGTCGGCACCGCATGCGCAACGGTGACCCTGAAGTCTTCAATCGCCTGCAGAAATATCTCGGGTGTCGCCCGCTTCTCCATCACTGCCCCGGTAACCCCGTTGCGAAGTGGAAACAGGACATTGTGGCCGAGCAGACTGATGAAGCTCCACTCGCCGGCAGCCATCACGACGTCGTTCGCGTGAGGCGGCACGCGCTCCAGGTTCGCATCGCCGCGCGCGATGATCCAGCGGTGCGCGTGCACGATGCCTTTCGGCCGGCCGGTAGTACCCGAGGTATAGCACATGAACGCCGGCTCATCGGCCGCGGTATCGACCGTGTCGATCGAGCCCGCCTTGACAATATCTTCGAACGCGCACTCGCCCCGCTGCGCCCCGCGCGCGATGATCAGTCCCTTGGGCAAGCGCGCGCCGCGCGTCCGCAATGGACCGGCCAGATCTTCGAGAGCGACGGCAGCCACAGCGTCGCTGTGCGAAAGCACAAACTCGATATCAACGAGGCCCGCCGCGGAATTCTGCGTCACGGGCACCGCCCCGATCTTGGCAAGGCCCAGGAACGCGACCACGAATTCGAAGCAGTTCCACATGCGGATCAGGACGCGTTCGCCCCGCCCAATGCCGCGGGTACGGCACCCGGCCGCAAAACCGTTCACCTGCGCATCGAGTTCAGCGTAAGTGAGACGGCCGCGCTCGCCCACGAAGGCAACGTGGTCACCGAGTCCCACCTCGATCTGGCGATCGACCGCCTCCCGCGTGAGATTCACGCGCGCCGGGATCTTCGCGTAAGCAGACCAGGCCCGGACCTGTTCAGAAATCATGGCGGGTTGTCGTAATACGGCCCCCGAAATTCGGGCTTGCGCTTCTCCAGGAATGCACGTATGCCTTCCTGACAATCCTTGGTACGCGTGATTTCCATGATTGCTTCGAGCTCACGCCGCCATCCCTCATCGCTACGGTTTTGATTCCAGTAGAACTTGACCAGTTGCTTGGCATACCGCACCGACAGATAGGGAGCCGACGCTACTTGTCCCGCGAATGCGAAGGCTTCGTCAAGCAGCTTGTCATGCGGGATAACGCGATCGACCAGCCCGATGCGCTCGGCCTCGGCGGCGTCGACGATCTTTCCGGTCAGGATCATCTCGAGCGCCTTGCCGATACCGATGAGCTTTGGCAGATTGCGTGATCCACCCGACTCCGGAAGGAAACCCGCCGGCACCGCGACCTCGCCCAGCCTGGCGCGGTCGGAGGCAAAGCGCAGATCGCAGAGCGTGCAGAGCTCAAGGCCGATGCCCACCGCCGGGCCGTTGATCGCGGCGATTGTAATAGGCGGCAGGTCTTCAAGCTTGCGAAAGCAGCGCTGGAGGACGGAATGACGCAGGTCATTGAAGAAGTAGTGCGCAAGCTCCTTATAAGGGCCGAAGTTGCCCATATCAAAATCTTCCTCGCCTGCGCCTAACGGTCCGGCCTCGGACTTGAGGTCGCCACCCGCCGAGAATCCACGCCCGGCGCCCGTGATGATGACTGCCTTGATGTGGCTCTGGTGACTGATTTCGTCGAGCAGGATGTCGAGTTCCACGCGCAGCCGCACGTCAACTGCATTCAGATGCTCCGGCCGGTTGAAAGTAATCAGCCCGATGCTTTTCTCCTCGGGGCGATTGGGATTCGGGCGCAGCTCCCAGTTGATCACGCGATAGTCCATGGATTTTCCTTCCTAATCGACGCGCACACCGGATTGCTTTACCACTTTGGCCCAGGTGACCAGCTCCGACTTGAGCATCGCCGCCAGGTCCGCAGGGGAGCCCGGTCCCGGCAGTTCCGCACCCTGACTCGTGAGGCGCTCGCGATACTCGGGCCGTGCCAGCATCGCGTTCATGTCGGTGTTGAGCTTCGCGACGATCTCCTGCGGCGTGCCCGCCGGCACGAACACGCCGAAGGTGCCGACCATCCGGTAGTCCTTCACCCCCGACTCGGCGACCGTGGGCACGCCGGGCAACTGCGGCGAGCGCTTCGCGCCGCCCAGCGCGACCGCTCGCACCCGGCCGCTGGTGATGAACGGAAGCGAAGCCGGCAGGTAATCGAACATGAGCTGCAGTCGTCCGCCCAGGAGATCCTGCATCGCGGGGGCGTTGCCCTTATACGGCACGTGCTCGATCTTCACGCCGGCCAGCATCTTGAACAGCTCCCCGCTCATGTGCGCCGAGGTGCCTATGCCCGCCGAGCCGAAGTTGAGCTCGCCGGGATGTTTCTTCGCGAGCGCGATCAGTTCCTTCACGTTTTTCACCGGCAGTGTCGGGTGCACCACGATCACGCCCGGCAGCGCGCCGACGATGGCGACCGGCGCGAGATCCCGCGCCGGGTCATAGGGGAGCTTCGTATAGATCGCCGCGCTGATTGCGAGCGTGCCCACGATGCTGATTACCATCGTGTAGCCGTCGGGTAGTGACTTCGCCGCCAGGTCCACGCCGATGTTCCCGCCCGCGCCGCCGCGGTTGTCCACGATCATCGGCGGACTGCCGCCCGGCCACACGTGTGCGGCCACGGTTCTGCCGATGATGTCGACCGGACCACCCGGCGGAAACGCCACGATGAGGCGTACCGTCCTGCTCGGGTAGATCTGCGCAATTGCAGTGGATGCCGTGATGAATGCAAATGCCGCGACCGCCCACCCGAGGCAGTTGGCTTTCAAGACTCTCGCGTTCATATCTAATTATCCTCGGGAGAAACAGACATTATACTGAACTGCATTGCCGATCAAGAATCGCCATAACCACCGCGCGCTCAACTGCCCGGCAGGTTATGCACGTTGGGAAAAACATTTCCTTCGTGCTTCTAGTCGACGCGCACCCCGGCTCCCTTCACCACCTTGGCCCACTTGGCGATCTCGTCCCGCACGTAGCGCCCGAATTCCTCGGGCTTCATTGGCGCAGGCGCCGCCCCGAGCGAGGCCAGGCGCTCTTTCACGTCGCCCGCGGCAAGTATGTTCGCGATGTCGTTGTTGATCTTCGCAACGATGTCCTTCGGCAGCGCCGCCGGGCCGAACACGCCGTACCAGGAATTGACGTCGAACCCCGGCAGTCCCGATTCGCTGACTGTGGGCACTTCCGGCACCAGCGGCGAGCGCGTCGCGCCGGTGACCGCTATCGCGCGCAGCTTCCCAGCCTGCACCTGTGGTATCGCCGGCGGAAAGCCCATGGATGCGAGCTGTACCTGGCCCGCCACCAGATCTCCCACCATCTGGCCGCCGCCCTTGTACGGGATGTGCGTCACCTTGACCTTGGCCATGACGCTGAACAGCTCAAGCGAAAGGTGACCGGGCGAGCCGTTCCCGGCCGAACCGTAGTTGATCCCGCCCGGGCGCGCCTTGGCGAGCGCGATGAGTTCCTTGATGTTCTTGACGGGCAGCGACGGGTGCACGACGATCAGCTGGGGGAAGGTAGCGACGTTTGAGATCGCGACCAGGTCCTTCGTCATTTCATAGGAAAGCTTGCGGTAAAGCGTCATGCCGATCGCGTGCGGCACACCGCCCATCAGCAGCGTGTAGCCGTCGGGCGCGGCCCTGACCACCACCTCCGCACCGATATTCCCGCCAGCGCCGACGCGGTTCTCCGCCACCACCGCATGCCCCCAGCGCTCGTTGAGCTTCTGGCTCATGATGCGCGCCAGCACGTCGGTCGAGCCGCCCGGCGCAAACGGCACGATTATCCTGACCGGCTTGTTGGGATAGTCCTGGGCCCAGGCAGCGCCCGCGACCAGCAGCGCAAATAGCCACCAGGCGCGCGTGATCGGCGACTTCATGATCGCCACGGCGCAGCCGCAGCCGCTTCGCGCCCGGCGATGCGCCCGGTGATGAAGCATTCCGCCAGATTCCCGCCGCTCATATACAAATGGCCCCAGATGCTGCCGAGCTCGCCGGCTTCGAACAAGCGCGGAATCGGCTCGCCATATGGATTGAGCACACGCTGCCGCGCATCGTGCACCGGTCCGCCCTGGGTATTGGACACCACCGGCCATACTTCGCCGCAATAAAACGGCGGCGTCTTGATCGGCATCATGGTAACCCCCGGCCGGCCGAATTCGTCATCGCGCTGGTTCGCACACTGCGCATTCCAGCGCTCGATCGTACTTTGCAGCACCCGCCGGTCGACCTTGAGCAAACCCGCGAGTTCGGCGACCGACTCGGCTTTGCGCAGGATCCCGAGTTCGACCTCCTTGAGGTTGTCCTGGCTCCACTCGTAACGTCTGGCGTTGCGGTCGTTGTAAACCGCATGGGCGATCGGATATGCCTTGCGGCCGTCTTCGTCGATCAGCAGATGTGCCGGCACATACGGAAAACTCTGCGTCGCCGGCTCGAAGAAGTCGAGCGGCCGGTGCCCGGTGTCCTGCGTATACGGCGCGTACTCGTTCATGAAGCGCCGGCCGGTTTTGCTCAGCAGGATCCACGCCATTTTGACGTCCCGCACCTCGCTGCCCGGCGTCCAGTCAGGCAGCCGCTTCATGCGAATACCGATCGGGTAATCCGGATCGGGATGGCGGAAGCCGTAGGAACCGTGGAAATGCCACATGTGCCAGAGGTCGGCGCCGACCGCCTGCGCCATGCGGATGCCGTCGCCGGTATTGCCGCGGCTCACCGCGGAAAGCACCGGCGAGAACTGCCAGTATTGCCGCTGCATTTCGTGGTTCGCTTCAAACCCGCCGCAGGCGAGGATCACCGCGCGCCGCGCCTTGATGGCGCGCGTGCCGCCGCCGGCATCGACAGTGACGCCCTGCACCGCGCCGTGCGCGTCTGTAATCAGGCGCTGCGCCGAGGTCGACAAGCGCACCTCAATCGGCCGCTTGCGGATATTGTCGTCGAGCACCTTGAACAGATTCGGCCCGCTGTGCCGCGCGCGGGCGTGCGGGTAGGCCTTGAGCGGATCAAATCCGGGAATGGAATCGATCTCGATGAATTGAAAGGTGTGTCCGCCCGGCAGCGGGTAATTGGCTTCGCGGTCGCGCACGACCGGTGTGGCGCCGCTGACACGGGCGAGCGCGCGGATGTAGTCCGCGAGCGTAAGCAGATCATCGGCGAATACGCGCAGGATGTCGTCGGGCGTCGTGCCGGCATTGGTCGCTTTGAGGTAGGCAAAAGCGTCGTCCGCGTTGCGGGCAATGCGCACGCCGCCGCCGGCGCAAATCGAGATGCCGCCCGGATCAGACATCTTCTCGATGAGCAGCACGCGCGCACCGCGGTCGGACGCTTCAATCGCCGCCGCGGCGCCGGCAAAGCCGTAGCCTACGACTACGACGTCGAAATCTTCGTCGAATACTGATGAGATCATAAACGCAAAGAGCCCATGCCCAGCTATGGGTCCACCGCTGCCATGCGCATGCCGCCGAGCACGAGGATAATTACGGCAACAAACAGTTTTCGAAGTATCATGACTTCCTCCCTGGTCCCGGAATACGCGCCATTCTGGTTGACACTGACGTGGCCGCGCCTAAGAATACAACAATATCTTCCCCACCATCGCAAGAGCCTGATTCGATGTCTGCCAGCAAGAAACCCGCGCTACCCAGATCCACAGTGACTCCACTGCTTCCCGTCACCATTCAGCCTGGCAACATTCGCTACGCGCCCGGCGTACGCGCCGGCCGCTGGGTGTTCGCCACCGGGCACAAGGGCACGGCGGATTTTTTGAGTGGCATGGCGCCCGAGGTGATCGACGAGGCCGCGCCGCGCCACGGTCTGCCGAAGCACAAGAAAGAGGCGCAGCGCATATTTGCCAACTTCGCGAAAGTGCTGAAGGCCGGCGGCAGCGACCGCAAGCATGTCGTGCGCCTCGACCAGTACTACACCGGCGGGCATGTGGTTGATGCCTATCACGAAGTGCGGCGCGAATTCTTCGCCGGCCATGTTCCGCCCAGCACCTCGAACCTGCACCAGAAATTCCTGCTCACCGGTCAGGACATGGAAGTGCAGTTGATCGCCGCCGTTCCGGGCAAGGACTTCGAAGTGAAGCAGTACCGACCGGCGAATCTGCCGGTGCATGCAACTTCCGGCTACAGCCCGTTGCTCACCTGCGGCGACTATGTGTTCGTGGCCGGCCAAACCTCGGAGGCGCTCAAGACCGAGGAAGGCCCGCTCGATCCCGCGGCGCGCATGCCGGCCGGGCATCTGTGGAAGGGCATGCCGATAAAGCTCGAAACCGAATTCGTAATCGAGCGGAAGTTGAAGCCCGCGCTCGCCACCATCGGCAACACGCTCGGCGATGTGGTAAAGGCTCAGGTCTATCTGCGTGACATCAACGACATCCCGGCATTCAACGAGGTATGGGCGAAGCATTTCCCGGAGGCGCCGCCCGCCATCACGATCATCACCACCGCCACGCCCGGCTTCATCTGCGAGGCCGGCCGCATCGAGATCAACACGATCAGTCTGCGCCATGGCGGCCGCACGAGGAAGCAGGTGATCGATGCCGGTGTGCCCACGGCGTTCGCAGGCCACGTGCAGGCGATCCGCGCCGGTGACCTGCTGTTTCTGTCCGGCCTCATGGCGGTGGACGCGAGCGGTGCGCTCGCCCCCGCAGCACGCATCGATCCGCGCCAGCCGCACTTCGGTAGTGCCGTGCACCTGCAGATGGACTACCTGCTGGTCCAGGCGCAGCGCATCTGCCGCAAAGCGGGCACCTCGCTCGCCAACGTGGTGCGTGCGCAGCAGTTCCATACCGATCTGGCCGATTTCAACGGCGCCTGGCAGGTCTGGCAGCAGCACCTGCCGAGCCAGCACCTGCCATTCTCGGCAATCGAAGTGCCGGCGCTCGGCGTGCCGGGCGCCGTCGTGATGCTGGATCTGTGGGTGTATATCGCTTAGCAATCGGTATAGTAGAGTTCGCAACCGTTTCATTGAAAGGAAGACCATGAATCCGACTTGGCTGCCCCCCGATTGTTTTCCCGGCCGAATTTTGATGATGCTGCGTACCATGGTCGTCACCGCTCTCGTGGCGCCTGCGCTGGTGCTGGCGCAGGCGCCTAACCCGGCTGCCAAGTACCCGCCGGAGCAGATCCGCATCGTAGTTCCCTTCTCGGCGGGCGGCGGCACGGACGTCATCGCGCGCCTCGTCGCGAGGCACCTGGCCGAGGCCTGGAAGGTCACGGTGCTGATCGACAACCGGGTGGGCGCCGGCGGCGTGATCGGCTCGCAATACGTGACGACGCAGAAGCCGGACGGCAGCATCTTCCTCGCGGTTGCGAGCGCGTTCGCCGTGCGCGCGGCGATCGACCGCAGCGTGCCGTACGAAGTGAGCCGGAATTTCTCCGGCGTCGGGCAGATGGCGCGCTCGCCGAGTTTCATGGTTGTGTCGCTGTCGTACGGCTTCAATTCGCTGAAGGAGTTGATCGCCTACGCCAGGAAACAACCGGCCGGCATCCTCTACGGCTCGGCCGGCGTCGGTAGCACCGCGCACATGCACGCGGCGGCAGTCGCGCACCTGGCGGGCATCAAGGCCGACCACGTCGCGTTCCGGGGCACGCCGGAGGCGGTCAACGACGCGCTGGCGGGACGTGTGCTCTACGCATTCGCGCCCGGGCCGAACGCGATTCCACTCGCCAGGGCGGGCAAGCTGCAGATCCTGGTGACGACCTCCCCCGCCGGCGCCCGCTTCCTGCCGGGCGTGCCGAGCATCGCGCAGGCCGGGCTGCCCGGTTACGAGGGCGACGACTGGTTTGGCGTGTTCGCGCCGGCGGGCACCCCGCTCGCGATCCGCGAGCGCGTGTCGAAGGAAATGGCGCGTATCCTCGCGCTGCCCGAGGTCCGCGAGCGTCTGGTCGCGCTCGGTGCGGAACCCGTATCCACGCGCCCGGCGCAATTCGAGGCCATGGTGCGCGAATACATCGCCGGCATGCGCAAGCTCGGCGACAAAATTGGCATCAAGGCCGAGTGATCATGGGATCGATCGAAGCGCGTTTGAACAAGATGGGTTACGAACTGCCTCCGCCGTTCGTTTTTCCGAAAAACAACCGGACCGGCTGCACGCAAACTGGCACGCTGCTGTTACTGTCCGGCCATGGGCTCGATCTGCCGAAGCTGCCCAACGTCCGGCAGACCGGCAAATTCGGCGTCGATATCACGGTTGAAGAAGGCAACGCAACCGCGCGCGCGGTTGCGCTGACCATGCTGGCGACGATCAAGGCGCATTGCGGCGACCTGGATCGGGTGAAGCGTGTGCTGCGCCTGTTCGGCATGTGCAACTGCACGCCGGACTTCGCCCAGCATCCACAGGTCATCGACGGCGCGTCAGATCTGTTTTTCGAACTTTGGGGCCCCGAGTTTGGCAGGCACGCCCGCTCGGCGGTGGGGCACGTTTCGCTGCCGCGTGGCATCGCGGTGGAGATCAACGGCGAGTTCGAGTTGCTCGCGTCATGAAACAAGTCCTGTTCTCCATGCTGCTGCTCATCGTCGTTCACAGCCACGCCGATGCGCAGGCAGTCTCGACAGGCGTGCAATACCCGGTCAAGCCCGTACGCGTGCTCGTTCCCTTCCCGCCGGGCGGGACTCCGGACTTCCAGTTCCGCCTCCTCGCCGAGAAACTCGCGCCGCGGTTCGGCCAGCAGTTCGTGGTCGACAATCGGGCCGGCGCGAGCGGCAACATCGCGATGGAAATCGCGGCGCGGGCCCCGGCGGATGGTTATACGCTGATCATTGGAACGGTGGGCAATTACGCCGTCAACCCGCATCTGTTCAAGCTGCCGTTCGACGTTTTGAAAGACCTCGCGCCTATCATAAACATCGCAACGACGCCGGCGGTGCTCGTTGTTCATCCATCCATTCCGGCGGCCAACGTGAAGGAACTCATCGTGCTGGCGCAGCGCAAGCCCGGCGAACTCAATTACGGCTCGTCAGGAGTCGGCGGCCTGGGTCACATGTGCGCCGTGCTCTTCAGCACGATGACCGGCACGAAGATGACGCACGTACCGTACAAGGGCGCAGCCGCTGCACAGACCGACCTTATCGGCGGCCAGATACAGGTGCTGTTCAACAGCGCCGTGCCCACCATGCCTCACGTGAAGACCGGGCGGTTGCGCGCGCTCGCAACGACCGGCGCTGCGCGCCTACACATAATGCCCGATCTGCCGACTGTTGCAGAAGCCGGCGTGCCCGGTTACGAAAACACCACCTGGTCGCTGATATCAGCGCCCGCACACACGCCAGGACCGGTCATCGAACGGCTTAATAAAGCAATAAACGACGCGCTGCAAATGCCGGACGTCAAAGAACGGTTTGCCGCCGCCGGCTCGGCAGTGACGGGCGGTACACCCGAAGTGGCGCAGAAAATCCTGAAATCCGAATTCATGAAATTCAGGAAGCTGATCAAGGAGGCGGGAATCGTGGCGGCGGCTGGCGGGTCATGACTGGAGAAACAAGAGCGCAACACCCAAGCGCTGGACATCTAGCAGGACTCGCTGGTTCGACGCCAATACCAAGCGCCAACAACGACCCGTCCTTGGAGGATGCGCCACATGACGAACTGTCTGTCAGGAGAACCTGATAATTGACGAAATCCCAGGGCCAGTGGTTCCCAAATCTGCCTTGATCCAGTGCCCTTCATGTCCTGGACGGCCAAAAAGGCGTAATATTTTCTTTGGCAATGTATCCGTAGGCCCCCTAACACAGACGGGGCCCAAAGAGGAATAAGAATGGTGCAGTCGAACCAGGCGGTGAAACCCAAAGTTCCATCGGAGGGCACATGCCGAACGGAAATATGACGCGACCAACCATTGATTTAGACGCGACCCAACAACGCCGCGTTAACCGGCTAGTAAAAAGGGCACAGGAAAACGAGAAAATTCCGCGCGCTGAAATTTTTTTGAGTGATCAAGTTGTAAGCGCGCTAGACGGTCAAAAAATATTACTTCAGTCCTTCGACAAGGAAAGAGTGCTCGCGTTGCTTCCTTTTGCGAAGAACGTTTTCGTTATGGCGTGCCCCCGATGTCTAGCAAAAGAGGATCTTGAGACTTTCTCCAAGCTCGTCTCGTCGAATCTCATAATGCCGATTCTTGTGGCGCCTTACTCCTACTTTCCCGGCGACTTACGCAATCTCATTCACGCTCATGACCACATTTCCGCATATGAATATGATTTTTATCGGTACACACAAATAACAACCAACAACCCAAATATGCTTTGCGCCCACTGCGTTGAGGAACGCCACAAAGAGATAGTAGCGAAGATTAAACGCAATAAGGAAACGAAAACCTTTAAGAGGTACCTCGAACGAACGGTGACAAATCTCGATCCGTGTGTCGCCCCTGACTATGAACTTTTGGACGCTTTCGAAGCCGCAGTTCAAGATCGCACCACTGAGAGAGCCCGCCAACTCGCCGACTTTAGCGCGGTACTCGCATCGGCGCGTGACGCGCAAGTATTTGGGGCTCCTCTGCTAGTTCCCGACGACCATCTTGAAATGCTTGCTGCGTATAAGATACCTCAAACGAATGCGCTAAGCGCGCTCAGCATCGAACTACGCGAACTAATAATTGATGGGCTGGGCCTGAAGATTCCCGCCGACATGCCGATCGATCAATATATCGGCCTTGTTAAAGATATACAACCGGAAATACAAAATATCACTAAAGAACTGCTGCCGAACTCTAAACCCGATACCAACGGCGCTGTTTCCTTACGAAGTGTATTTAACTCTATGCGCACAATAAACAGGGACATAGAGCGAATCTCGCGGTCCACTCGTTACTTGCTGTTAGATACAGCCGTTAGCGCCGTACGCAACAATAAAGATATTTTGGCCGGGGTGCTTACCGCTAGCGCACTAGGATTGGCAGGAGGGGCAGTAGCCTGTGCTACGGGCGCGGCGGGGGGACTAGCAGCGACCATCATGAAAAGAACGGGAAGGTTGAAGAGCAGTCCCGCGCTCGCACGTCTCGGACAAGCGATTCATCGTGACTTGGAACCAGTTTTAAATAAGCTCATAGCAGCTTACGTCGGCAGTACCGAAATTACCATCCAGGTTATGTCCACGAGAAATCAAATCAGCGAGGCGTACTCAGTATCCGCGAAGCCAAGTAATCAACGAACGAAGTTTGAATCAAACCGGAAAAAGTGAACCCCAATGAAAGAGACGTTTCGCATATAGCTACCCGGTTGACGTAGCCAGGCGCCACTGACCGTATTTTCCCTGATCGCGGACCGAGCCAACGCTAGAGTTAGGATTCTCATACGTAAACATTCTGCTTTACATCGGGCACACAACAGAAGAACATCCATGAGTAAGATAGACTCCGAAAAACTCAACCTTCATGATCCTAAACAGATTTTCGGCATCGATTCACCCGATGATTCTGCAGTGCTATGGAGGTATTTTGATTTCCCAAAATTTGCATCATTAATTTCAGAAGGCCGCTTATTCTTTGCGCGAGCAGATAGATTTTCCGATGAATTCGAGGGAACCTTTTCAAAGATATCCCTTAAACTATTTAATAGTATGAATGTTTTGCTTCCTGATGATATCGGGCAGGGTATGCGTAGCTATCGACAGAAAGCTAAAGAAAGCATCTATATAAATTGCTGGCATCATAGTGATTATGAATCAGAATCCATGTGGCGTCTTTATGGAGCCAGCAATGACGCAATTGCAATTCGAACAAATGCTGGTGACCTTTTCGATGCAGTTAAGAGAAATGTCGGCATGTGTCGTACTTTTATTGCTTCTATAAACTATATCGATTATGAAAAGGACCTTCAGTTTGATGGCTTACCACCATCAAGAGTAGAGCCATGGTTATACAAAAGAAAGAATTTCGAGCATGAAAGAGAGGTCAGGATAATTCTAGATGATGAATTTGGCTGTCTACAGCGCCTAGTGACAGGCGCTGACCCTCAATTCATCACAGATCGAGGCGTGGACATTTTTATAGACTTAAGGACCTTTATTCACGAAATCATCATCTCTCCTTATGCAGCTCCATGGACTGAGAGGGTTGTATCCAATATTTTAAAAGCGTTTCGCTATCCACAGATACCGGTTTCGAAATCAAGAATGAAAGGAAGCCCTTACACCGTATAAGCGATATGTCTCGTACTACTGGATTGGTGCATCGGGGCCTAACATCGGAATGAACCTGACGAGCAACTACGCAGCACATTCACCGGCACTGAAAAAGGTGGTTCAGCGTGGTTGCTCGCCGGTTATTGCGGGCCTTAGAGCAGTCTCAAGATTGCCGACCAGTGCCCGGATTGGGGAACCACTCGATTACAAGAATAGGCACTGATTCAGCAGCCTTTTTTGTCCGCAGCGACCGAATCGGCGTAATATCTTTGGCAATGCGTCCGTGGGTCACCTTGAGAAACGCTTCGTGAAGACTTCGATTAAGCGGATTACGGGCAATTGGGACTTGGGCTACGCGTTGGACAAGCACGTTCTATCGAGTGTTTATCTGGGAGACAACGCTTATGGGCACCCGCAATTCGATACAAGCAGGTCCGAGGTGGGTGAAGCTCTGTTCAAATTAAAATACCGTGGTGACTGGGCCCAAGTGGCTCCTCTTGCAAACGAGCTCGCTGTCAGCATCTACCCTAGATTCGACGAGGTGGGATTACTGATTCCGATGCCCGCTTCAAATGTGCGCCCCAAGCAACCCGTGACAGCGGTAGCTAAGGCGCTGGGGCAACTGGTGAAGAAGCCTTTATTTGAAAACCTATTGACCAAAACGCTCAACGGTACGCAATTAAAGGATCTGACCACGAAAGAGGAAAAACGGGAGGCATTGAAAGGCAGCTTTAGCGTCCGCGATGAAATCGATGGAACAGGGCCGTGGAACGCTCTGCTCGTTGATGACCTCTTCGACAGCGGCGCCTCCTTGGAAGCAGCCTGCGCCGTCTTGCGGGATTATCCGAAAATAAAAAAAATCTACGCTGCTGTTTTGACATGGAAATAGCAAGATGACTACCGTTTTTATCGCGGGATCTATGAAAATTAAACACCTCGACCCCAAGGTCAAGGAGCGCATAGATAAGATCGTAAAGTCCAATTTCAACGTGGTGGTAGGCGATGCTGATGGAGCGGACGCGTGTATTCAGGCCCACTTGTTCGCGCACGGCGCCAGCAATACGGTCGTGTACTGTAGCGGGTCCCAGCCGCGGAACAACGTGGGAAGCTGGCCAATCCGTAACGTCGATTCTACGCATACACCGGGATCGAGGGCATTCTTCACAGCGAAAGACGTGGAGATGGCCAAAGTTGCGGACTACGGGTTGATGATATGGGATGCGAAGAGCACCGGTACGCTGAGCAACGTCATCGAGTTGCTGCGTCAACGGAAGAAGTCCATTGTCTTCGTCAACAAGGAGAAAGAGTTCAAAACAGTCGGCGACATCTCGCATCTAGAAGCGCTCGTGATGTGGATGTCTGAGGAGGCACGGCGCAAGGCAGATGAAAAGCTTCATTTGTTTGACAAGATCCAAGCTATAAAGCATGAGCAGTCGGAGATGTTTGCGCAAATGGAATCAGCGCTCACGGCCCGCACCGAGTATGAGGCATATCTACTTGAGTCGATATACCAGATCGTTGACAAGCCATTGTCATTCGAAGTACCGGACGAACTCATTTATCCCCCTAACGGTAGCCCTCCTACCCAGAATTTATATGGCTCCATGTCTGAAACGATCGGCGATTGGCGAACTGGCTTCCTTGAAGCCGGAACCCCACTAGTATTCGTTACGTTGTTTAAGCTCCTCGATATGCTAATCGAATGCGTCCTTGTACAAAACGGCAGAACGCAGACGCACAGGTTCGTGCAGAAGGTTGCGGCTTTAAAGAAGACCGCTCTACCATTTCCATCACTGATCGACACCCGTCCATGGCTCCGCGAACGACTCATCGCCCTCTACGAGCAGCTCGAGCCTCTTCGAGGGACCATTATTCATGACCGCCACTTCAAGACGGAATACGGCACGTTAGAAATCTCAAGTTCGAAAGGAGGAACTATCGGCCCGCTTGTCTCGATCATGCCGACTGACCTTCGGAACCTCGCTCTTGTTCTTGTGTCGCTGCTGCGGTGCCTCGAAGGCGCATGGACGATGGACTTGTTTCGCGAGAAGCAAATCCGGCATGCACTCGACGAACTGACACGTCTACACAGATTGCCCTCTCTTGGCCAACTGCCCCCTCATTACTTAACCGTCCGCCTTTACGTCCCCGACGACAATCCCATCAAGCTGGACATTACACGCGTTCGTCGTGATATTCGCGAAAGGCACCCACTCGAGGACGTGATCTTCGATCTTCGTATCATCGCCGTGGCTCAAGACGGAACCCACTCGACGGCGTATCTCGTGCCATGGGGACAACTCCCGCATTCGAATTCCCAATTCTGCAAAACACACGCCGAGCTTACCAACTGCGTTGTTCCACTGCCCATCGACATTGACTCGGCTGCCGCCGCCCGTGACATGCAGCTGATGGGTACACACCTGGCCTAGTTACGCTCTGCCGTTTACCAAAGACATTAAAGTATCCGAACTACTTCAACCCAAAAGTGCCCAGTTCTACCCTTATCGGGGAGCCCACCCGGGCTCGAACGTCTTGAACTGTCCAATTGATGTGACGCTTCGCGAGTGCCCGGTTCACCTTCTTGTCACGCCGCAGCGCACCATCCGGCGCATTGAATCGTAAACAGGATTGTTGACACTTTAGGCGTCAATATCTACGATGCGGCGATGGTCAAGAACCGTCCTGCCCCGTCACATGCGCATGGCACCACTGCGCTGCTGCCGGCGCTGCGCGCACGCATCGCGCGCCACGAGCTGCCGCCCGGAGCCAAACTGCTCGAAAACGAGCTGTCACGCGAGTTCGGCGTGTCGCGCGCCAAAGTGCGCGATGCCTTCGGTGCGCTCGCGCAGCGGGGGCTAATTCAGCGTATTCCAAACCGCGGCGCGGTCGTGGCGCGGCTCGACCTGTCGCAGGTCTTCGAGATTTACGACGTACGCGAAATGCTCGAAGGCCTCTGCGTCCGCCTTGCGGTGAAGCGATCCAAACCGCAGGCGTGGCAGGACCTGGTGCAACTGTTCGGCAAACCGATGGAGTCCATCGTCAAGCGCGGGGAATTCGAGGAATACATCGCCAACCTAGAACTGTTGCGCAGCCGCACCGTCGAGGCCGCCGGCAATGCCGTGCTCGCCGACATGCTCGACAGCATCAACGACAAGACCCGCGAAATCCAGCGCCGCATCATCATCCTGCCGGGACGTGCCGCCGAGGGATTGAAGCAGCACCGCACCGTGCTTGCCGCGATGCGCAAAGGCGACGCGCTCCTGGCCGAGCAACTGCGCCGTGCCAATATCCGCAGCTCGCGGGAATATCTCGAGCGCTTTCAGAGTTTCGTGCTGTAGCAGGCCGCCGCGATGACCACTGACTCAACACCGAACCAGGGTCCCCTCGCCCGCTATCGCGTGCTCGAGCTCGGCTCGACCGTCGCCGGGCCGTTCTGCGGGCGGCTTTTCGCTGATTTCGGTGCCGAAGTCATCAAGATCGAACCTGCGGACGGGGACCCGGTGCGCTCGATGGGCAAGCAATACCGCAACAAATCGCTGTGGGCCGCGAGCATTTTCCGCAACAAAGCGCTGATCAGCGTCGATCTGCGCAAACCGCAGGGACAGGACGTCGTCCGCAAGATAGCCTCCAAATGCGACTTCCTGATCGAGAACTTCCGCCCCGGCGCGCTCGAAGCGTGGGGGCTCGGCTACGAAGAACTCGCCCGCATCAATCCGGGACTGATCATGATCCGCATCAGCGGCTACGGCCAGACCGGACCTTATCGCGAACGTCCCGGCTACGGCGTGATCTGCGAAGCGGTCAGCGGGCTGCGCCACATCACCGGCGACCCCGACCGGCCGCCGGGACGCATTGCAACCTCGACCACCGACTACATTACCGGGCTGTACGCGGCGTTCGGCGCGATGCTCGCGCTCGAAGCGCGGCACAAGACCGGCAAAGGGCAAGTGATCGATGCCGCGCTCTACGAAGGCGCGTTCAGCTTCATGGAGCCGCACGTGCCGGCGTTCGAAAAGCTCGGCGAGATCGCAATGCGTGCCGGCTCGAGGCTGCCGGGAAGTGCGCCCAATAATCTCTACCCGACCAGCGACGGCCAATACATCCACATTACCGCGGCGAGTGATGCGGTATTCCGGCGCATCGCTACCGCTATCGGCGAGCCGGCGCTCGCCGACGATCCGCGCTTCAAGACTGCACTCGCGCGCGTCGAGAACGAAGACGCGATCGACGACATCATCACGTACTGGACGCTCGCGCACGATTGCCCCGAGGCCGAGAGAAAACTCCATGCGGCCGAAGTCCCCGCGGCGCGTATCTACACGATGGCCGATATATTCAAGGACCCGCACTACGCGGCGCGCGGCATGCTGGCCCAGGCGCCCGACGATGAGTTCGGCACCGTCACCATGCCCAACGTCGTGCCCAAACTCTCGGCGACGCCCGGCGCGATCCGCCACAGCGGCCATCGGGTGGGTCAGGACACGAGGCGCGTGCTGATGGAACTTGCTGGATTGTCAGGAGAAGAAATCGCGCAGCTCGAAGCGCAACACGTGATCGCGTGCGACCAGAGCGGCAATAGCACACACTTCACCCTCTCCCCCACCCCTCTCCCTCAAGGGAGAGGGGAGTCCTTTTTTTGACGCAGCAGGATTAGGGAAGCATAAACATGGCGTTTGATGATTTGCTGAACGATCTCGAACAGCGGCGCGTGAAAGCGCTCGCGATGGGCGGGCCGGAGAAGCTTGCCAAGCGCCGCGCCGCGGGTGTGCTGAATGCGCGCGAACGCATCGATTACCTGTTCGATAAGGGCACGTTCATCGAATCGGGTTTGTTCGCCACCTCGGCATACCCCGAGGCCCGCGACAAAAGCCCTGGCGACGGCAAGCTCACCGGCTACGGCAAGATACATGGCCGCGAAGCCTCCTGCGTCGCCAACGACTTTACCGTGATGGGCGCATCGAGCAGTGCGACCAACATGAAGAAAATCGGCCACATGAAACGCGCCGCGGTCGCGCGCGGCATGGCGCTGGTGTTCCTCGGCGAATCGTCGGGCGCGCGGCTACCCGACAACATGGGCGCGCGCGGGATGGGCAGCCTGCTCGCGCTGGATGCGCAGCAATACCTGCGCCAGCGCGAATCACCATGGGTATCGGCGGCGCTCGGCCTGTGCTACGGCTCATCGACGTGGTACTGCTGCCTCGCTGATTTCAACGTGATGCGCAAAGGCGCGATCATCGCGGTATCCAGCTCGCTGCTCGCCTCGCTCGCCATGAACGACCCGGTCGACGCCGAGGAGCTCGGCGGCTGGCGCGTGCATGCCGACACCACCGGGTTTGCCGATCAAGTCGTCGAAACCGACGAGCAGGCGCTCGACGCAATCAAGACCTTTTTGTCTTACCTGCCGAGCAATCACACTGAGGCGCCGCCGGTCAAGCCGGTGCCGGCCGGCTCGGGAGATGCGTGCAAGGACATCCTCAAGCTGCTGCCGGAAAGCCGCACGCAGGTCTATGACATGCGCAAGCTGCTGCTCGCGATCGCCGACCGCGACAGCTATTTCGAATTGAAAGCGCGCTTCGGCAAAGCCGCCGTCACTGCGCTCGCGCGGCTCGGCGGCAAGAGCGTCGGACTCATCGCCAATAACCCGCTCTACAAAGGCGGCGCGCTCGACGCGGACGCGTGCGACAAGATCGTGAGTTTCCTGGTGCTGTGCGACTCGTACAATATCCCCATCCTGATGTTCGTCGACACGCCGGGTTTCGCGATCGGCGTCGAGGCCGAACGCAAGCGCGCGCCCGGCAAGATCATGAACTTCATGAATGCGCTGGCGCTGGTGACCGTGCCCAAACTCACGGTGCTGGTGCGCAAGAGCTACGGGCAGGCCTATATCAACATGGGGGGCGGGCGCAATTCCGACGAGTTCATCGCGTGGCCGACCGCCGAAGTGAGCTTCATGGATCCGAATTACGCGGTCACGGTGGTGTTCGGCCTGAGGCCCGGCGAACCGGGCTTCGACGACAAGCTCAAGCAGATGCAAAAGGACAGTTCGGTGTACGACATTGCAGGGATCTACGCGGTGCAGGACGTGATCCGCCCGGAGCAGACGCGCGACTACCTGATCCGCATGCTCGACGTGCATCAACTGCGCCAGACCAACGGCATCGGCAAGCACCTGCTGTCGACCTGGCCTACGAGCTTCTAGACTGACCGTGAAGCTATAATGGATGTCCAGGTAATACTCTTGAGGAGGAGAAAACATGAAGCGACTACCTGACTCCACAATACGTTGGCTGTGCGCGGCGTCCCTCCTTGCAACGGCAGGTGACGCCGCCGCCCAGGGTTATCCGGTCAAGCCGGTGCGCATGATCGTGCCGAGCGCCCCCGGCGGCAGCGTCGATACACTGGCGCGCATCGTCGCGCAGAAAATGACAGACAGCCTCCGGCAGCAGGTCGTCGTCGAGAACCGGTCCGGCTCGGGAGGAGTCGTCGGGACCGAGCTCGTCGCCAAGGCCGCACCCGACGGATATACGCTATTGATGGCCTACGGCAGTCATGTCATCAATCCCTCGCTCTACCGCAAGCTGCCTTATGAATCCGTCAAGGATTTCGCGCCGATCACTCAGGTCGCCGTGCAGCCGCTGATGGTAAACATCCACCCCTCTCTGCCCGCCAGGTCGGTCAAGGAACTGATCGCGCTTGCGCGCAAGCGCCCGGGCGAACTTAACTACGGTTCCGCGGGAAGCGGCAGCGGCGGTCACCTCGCGACGGAAATCCTGGGTGCGATGGCTGAAATCAAGATGGTGCACGTGCCCTACAAAGGCTCCGCGCCGGCGATGTTCGACGTGGTCGCGGGAAATACCCAGCTCATGGTCGCGACGCTGATTACTTCGCTGCCCCATGTGCGCAGCGGCAGGCTGCTGGGAATCGGGGTCACCAGCGCGCAGCGCTCGCCTATCGCTCCGGATGTACCAACTGTCGCTGAAGCGGTTCCAGGCTACGAAGTCGTAGTCTCATACTTCCTGCTGGCGCCGGCGGGCACGCCGCAGGAGATCATCTCCACGCTGAACAGCGATGCGGTTAAAGCGCTGAAGCAGCCCGATGTGGTCGAGCGGCTTGCGCGCGACGGCGCCGCGCCGGTAGCGAACAGCCCCGCGGAAACCGGGCGATTTATCGCAGATGAGATCGTCAAGTGGGGTAAGGCGGTGAAGGCCTCGGGCGCCCGAAGCGACTGAAAGCGATCATGGCAAGCGTATTCGACAGTTCGCAGACGTTGCGCGAGCTCACGGTAGACGGAAAGCTCTACCATGTTTACAGTGTTTCCGCAGCGGAAGACGCGGGCCTGGGGCGGGTTACGCGTCTGCCGTACACGCTCAAAGTGATGCTCGAGAATTTGCTGCGCCAGCACGCCGCAGGCACGGCGTCGAACGCAGACCTGTGCGCGCTTGCCGACTGGCTCACGATCCGCAGCTCGGAGCGCGAAATCGGCTTCAAGCCGACGCGCGTAATGATGCCCGACTCCTCGGGCATCCCGCTCCTGGGCGATATGGCTGCAATGCGCGACGCGATGGTACGATTGGGCGGCGACCCGCGGCGCATCAACCCGCTCACGCCGGTGGATTTCATCATCGACCACGCGGTGACAGTCGATTACTTCGGAACTCCGGAAGCCGCGCAGCGCAATATGGCGCTCGAAATCGAGCGCAATCGCGAACGCTACGAGTTCCTGCGCTGGGGACAGCACGCGTTCGATAACCTGCGGCTGATCCCGCCGGGCAGCGGCATCTGCCATCAGATCAACCTCGAGTATCTGGCGCGCGTGGTCTGGACGCGCGAGGAGGCGGGACGCACGTTCGCTTATCCCGACTCGCTGCTCGGCATGGACAGCCACACAGCGATGATCAACAGCCTCGGCGTGATCGGCTGGGGCGTCGGCGGCTTCGAAGGCGCAATGGCGGCGCTTGCGGAACCGATACCGATGCAGATCCCGGAAGTGGTCGGCTGCCGGCTTCACGGCAAGCTCAACCCGGGCGTCACGTCGACCGATCTCGTGCTCAGCGTGACGCAGATCATGCGCCGCCACAAGTTGATCGGAAAATTCGTGGAATTCTTCGGCCCGGGCGTGGACGAGCTCAGCCTTCCCGACCGCGCCACGATCGCCAACATGACGCCCGAATACGGGGCGACGATGGGGTTCTTCCCGGTCGACCGCGAGACACTGCGCTATCTCGCGCTCACCGGCCGCGATCAACATCAAATCGCGCTCGTCGAGGCGTACACCAAAGCGCAGGGGTTGTGGCGCGACGCGCATACGCCGGTTCCCGACTATACCGCTGTCGTCGACATCGACCTTGCCAGCGTCGAGCCGTGCGTTGCAGGCCCGAGGCGGCCGCACGAGCGCGTGCCGCTGGCCCAGGCGCCGCAGGCATTTCGCGCGGCTCATCCCACGCATGGCGAGGGAGCGGTACGCGGCGCGGATTACCGGCTCAAAAACGGCGACGTTGTCGTAGCCGCTATTACAAGCTGCACCAACACTTCCAACCCGTCGGTGATGGTTGCCGCGGGCCTGCTCGCGCGCAACGCCGTAGCCAGGGGACTCACAACCAAGCCCTGGGTGAAGACCTCGCTCTCGCCCGGTTCGCGCGTGGTCGCCGATTACCTCGCGCGGAGCCACCTCCCGCAGCCGCTCGATCAACTCGGCTTCAACATCGTGGGCTACGGCTGCATGACGTGCGCGGGCAATTCCGGCCCTCTCACTGAGCCGATCGCCGCTGCGATCGAAAAAGGCAACGTCGCCGTGGTCGCGGTGCTGTCCGGCAACCGCAACTTCGAGGGGCGCATCCATCCTCTCGTCCGCGCCAACTTTCTCGCCTCGCCACCGCTGGTGGTTGCCTACGCGCTCGCCGGCTCGATGCTCGTCGATCTGGCGAGCGAGCCGATCGGCGCCGGCCGCGACGGCCAGCCCGTATTCCTGAAGGACATCTGGCCCGACCCCGCCGAGGTGCGCGCGTTGATCGATGACACTCTGAGTCCGGAAGTGTTCCGCAGCCGCTACGCAACGATCGAGGAAGGCACGCCGGAATGGAGCGATATCGGCGGCAGCAACGGCGTCACTTTTGCGTGGCAATCCGGCAGCACGTTCATCCGCCGGCCGCCCTTTTTCGACGACATGCTGCGCGAACCGGCAGCGCTCTCCGATATTCCGGGTGCGCGGGTGCTGGCGATGTTCGGCGATATGCTCACCACCGACCACATTTCTCCGATCGCCACGATCTCGCCTGGCACGCCCGCGGCGACGTATCTCGAGTCGCTTGGAGTTGCAGCTAAGGATTTCGTGAGCTACGGGGCGCGCCGGCTGAATCACGACGTGATGACCCGCGGCACCTTCGCCAACATCCGCATCCAAAACGAGATGGTCCCGGGTGTGGAAGGCAGCGCGACGCGGCACTGGCCCTCGGGCGAGACGCTTTCCATTTTCGATGCCGCCGCGCGCTACCGCCGCGACAACGTACCGCTGGTCGTGGTCGGCGGCGCCGAATACGGGGCTGGGTCCTCGCGCGACTGGGCGGCCAAGGGCACGCGGCTCGTAGGCATCCGCGCCGTGGTCGCGGAAAGCTTCGAGCGCATCCATCGCTCGAATCTGGTCGGCATGGGCGTGCTGCCGCTGCAGTTTGCGCCGGGAGTCACGCGCAAAACGCTTGCGCTCGATGGCAGCGAAGTTTTCGATATCTCGGGTCTCGCCGCGGGTCCGGCGCCGCGGCAAGCCGTGCCATGCACGATCACGCGCAGCGACGGTTCGCGCATCGCGATCACGCTCCTCGCGCGGCTCGACACGCATCACGAAGTCGAGTATTACCGGCATGGCGGCATTCTGGAATACGTTGTGCGCAGCCGGCTCAAAACCGAATGAGGCATTCATGAACCCACGCACCCAATTACGCAAGCTGCTCAGCGCGCCCCGTTACCTGATCGCGCCCGGCGCCTACGACACGCTGACCGCACGGCTGGTGCAGGCTGCCGGCTTCGATGCGGTCTATCTCACCGGCGGCGGCTACTCGCGCGCCAGCGGTTATCCCGACGTCGGCCTGTTGACCATGACCGAGAACCTGCTGTTCATTGCGCGCACGGTCGAGGCCGTGGACATTCCGGTCATCGCCGACATGGACACCGGTTACGGCAATGCGGTCAACGTGGTGCGCAGCATGCGCGAGTACGAGAAGAGCGGTGTTGCCGCGTTCCATATCGAAGACCAGGTCAGCCCGAAGAAATGCGGGCACTATGAAGGCAAGCAGGTCATCAGCACGGCGGAAATGGTCGGCAAGATCAAAGCCGCAGTCGACACGCGCCGCGACGCGGACCTGCTGATCATCGCGCGCACCGATTCCCGTGCCAGCGAGGGACTGCAGGCCGCAATCGACCGCATGAATGCCTATCTCGAGGCCGGCGCCGATCTCGGTTTCGTCGAAGCGCCGCAATCAAGAGAGGAACTCGCCGCCGTACCGAAAGCGCTGAGCAGACCCGCGGTGGCCAACATTTTCGAAGGGGGCAAGACCCCGCCGCTGCCGGCGCGCGAACTCGAAGCGATGGGATTCCGGCTCGGGATCTACCCGTCGCAGACGCACCGCGCGGCAATCGCCGCCGCAAAAAAGGTACTCGCCGTGCTCAAGCGCGACGGCGACACCAGCGCCATCGAGCACGAACTGGCGACCTTCAACGACCGCGAAGAGGCGGTCAACACCAAGCACTGGCGCGACATCGAGCAGAAGTATTTGAAAGACGTTTGACCGCGCCAAGTCTTGAAGTATTGGAACTGAATCGCATGACCTGGAAACCGGAAGCGGACGAACTCGAGCAGCGCCACCGCTGGGCGGAGGCGCTCGGCGGCGAGGAATCGATCAAGCGCCACCACGCGCAGGGCCGGCTCACGGTGCGCGAGCGCATCGCGGGGCTGCTCGACCCCGGCTCGTTCCACGAGGTCGGCAAACTGACCGGCAACGCGACTTACACCGACGGCAAGCTCGTTAACGTCGTGCCGGCGCCATACGTGGTGGGGCTCGGCACGCTTGCCGGCCGCCAGGTCGCGATCGGCGGCGAGGATTTCACGGTGCGCGGCGGCACCAGTTGGGGCGGCACGCGCCGCAAGGGCGGCCAGGGCGGCTTCGTCGAAGATCTCGCGCACGAGTACCGGATTCCGCTCATCAACCTGATCGACGGCGCAGGCGGCACCGTGTCCTCGGCCAAGAAGCGCGGTTACACGGTGTTTCCCGGCGTGCACGGCTTCGAGCGCTCGGTCGAACTGCTCGGCGAAGTGCCGGTGATCAGCGCGGTACTCGGTACCGCAGCGGGTGGCCCTGCGGGCCGCGCGATCCTGTCGCACTGGTCGGTGATGGTGAAAAGCACCAGCCAGATTTTCGCCGCGGGACCGCCGGTGGTCGAGCGCTCGCTCGGCGAAAAAGTCGACAAGGAAGCGCTCGGCGGCGCGCACGTCGCAGTCGATCTCGCGGGCTCGGTGGACAACGTAGTGGAGAATGAAACCGCATGCTTCACCGCGATCAAGCGCTTCCTGTCGTACCTGCCGCAAAACGTATGGCAGCTGCCGCCGGCGCTGCCGTGCGACGATCCGGTCGACCGCCGCGACGAAGGCCTGCTCGCAATCGTGCCGCGCGAGCGGCGCCAGGCCTACGCCATGAAAAAGCTCGTCACGATGATCGTCGACCGCGAGTCGCTCTTCGAAATTCAGCCGACGTTCGGACGCTCGGTGATCACCTGCCTCGCGCGCATGGACGGCAAGGTGGTCGGGGTGATCGCCAACAACCCGCTGGTCTACGGCGGCGCGATGGACGTGAAGGCGGCGAAAAAACAGACGCACTTCATGGAGATGTGCGACACGTTCCACATTCCGCTGATTTTCCTCGTCGACGTGCCCGGCTTCATGGTCGGCACGCAGGCCGAAATGGCGGCCACGCTACGCGAAGGCATGCGCGCAGTCTACGTCGGGCTGCAGCTCACGGTGCCGATGCTGACGGTGGTGATCCGCAAGTGCTACGGCATGGCCGGCATGGGCACCACCGACAAGAACGGGCTCGATCTGAAAATCGCCTGGCCGTCCGCCGAATGGGGCTCGCTGCCGGTCGAAGGCGGTGTCGCCGCCGCCTATCGGCGCGAGATCGAGGCGGCGCCCGATCCGGCTCAGCGCATCCAGGAAATCGAAGCCGAGCTGCGCCAGTTTGCATCGCCGGTTCTGACTGCCGAAGCGTTTGCGGTCGAGGACGTGATCGACCCGCGCGATACGCGGCCTTATCTGTGCCGCTTCATAAACGCGATGCAGGGACGGCTTGCGACCAGCGTCGGGCCCAAATACAAATGCGGGGTGCGCCCGTAAGGGGAACCCGTGTTAGGCTAGACGTATAACAAGAGCGTAGGTCGGGGTACGCGTAGCGTTCCCCGACATCCGCCAGGCGTCAGGTAGCCGCCGTCGCGGCAACCTGACCTACGTGGATACCGGTAGCGCGGCATTATTTGTGTCGCACCGTATGTAACCAAAGGAGGATTCAACATGCGTAATCCAAGACTGCTGTTGTTGTTGATCGCGGCCGCTGCATGCATAGCTTCGATGCCGGTCACGGCCGCGGAGGTGTCGGAAATCAAGATCGCGCAGCAGTTCGGCATCGGTTACCTGCCGCTCACCCTCATGAAGGCCAACGGCCTGGTCGAGAAACATCTTAAAGCCGCGGGCCTCGCCGATACCAAAGTCGCCTGGCTGGTGCTTGCGTCCGGACAGCCGATGAACGACGCGCTGCTCTCCGGCAGCCTGCATGTGGCCTCGGGAGGCGTGGCCCCATTCCTGATTCTGTGGGACCGCACGCGCGGCAACCTCAACGTCAAGGCGGTGGCCGCTTTGTCCTCGATGCCGATGTACCTCGTTACCAACAATCCGAATGTCAAATCGATCCGGGACCTCTCCGACAACGACCGCATTTCAATGGCCGGCGCCGGCCAGTCGATCCAGACCATCGTGCTCCAGATGGCGGCGGCAAAAGAGTTTGGTGACGCCAACTACAACAAGTTCAGCACGCTGTACCGCAACCTGTCGCATCCCGACGGCCTCGCGGCATTCCTGTCGGGCAAGGAGATTACGGCTTACTTCTCGTCGCCGCCGTTCCAGTACCAGGCGCTCGCGAGGCCCGGCGTGCGCCGCATCCTGAACTCATATGACATCTCGGGCGGCCCCGCGACTTTCCTGGTGGCGTGGGCGACCGGCAAGTTTCGCGACGAAAACCCGAAAACCTATCAGGCGTTCTTCAACGCCTACAAGGAAGCGACCGACTTCATCAACGCCAACAAGCGTGCCGCGGCGGAAATATACGTCAAGGATTCCAAGGACAAGAGCGGCGTTGATGCGATCGAAAAAATGCTCAACGATCCCGAAATCAGGATTACGATGACGCCGGAGCAAACGCTGCCGATCGCCAACTTCATGAGCAAGACCGGCACGCTCAAGGGCAAAGCCGGGTCGTGGAAGGATCTGTATTTCCCCGAGCTGCACAGTCTGCCGGGAAGCTGATACACGTTGATGCGGAGTGACCAGTGATGAGTGATGAGTTCGATCAGTTGCGCCAGTGGGTAGGCAGGAAAGAAACCACGACCGATACCATCACCGCGTGGCCGGCCGCGGCAATGAGCGCGACGCTCGATCGCAAGGACCCTGAACCCCGGCCCGGCGACGTGCTGCCGCCGGGCTGGCACTGGCTGTATTTTCTCGAAACGAAAACCGCCTCGGAACTCGGCCCCGACGGTCATCCCAAACGCGGCGGCTTTCTGCCGCCGGTGCCGCTGCCGCGCCGCATGTGGGCGGGCGGCCGCATCGAGTTTCTGCGGCCGCTGCATATCGGGGACACCGTCCGCCGCGATTCCGAAATCATCAGCGTCGAAGCCAAGCACGGCCGCAGCGGCAACCTGGTGTTCGTGACGGTGCGCCACACGGTCAGTGCCAACTCCGAGGCCGCGGTACGCGAGGAACACGACATCGTTTATCGTGAAGCCGCGAAGCCCGGCGAGCCGCCTCCACAGGGGAAACCGGCGCCTGCGAATGCGGTGTGGCAGCGGGCGCTGGTCGGCGATCCGGTGCTCTTGTTCCGCTATTCGGCGCTGATCTTCAACGCCCACCGCATCCACTACGATCTCGATTATGTCAGGGACGAAGAGCATTACCCGGGCCTGATCGTGCACGGTCCGCTGCAAACCACGCTGCTGCTCGATCTATGCCGCCGGCACGAACAGCGCCCCGTGAAACGGCTCGAGTACCGTGCGCTGTATCCGGTGTTTCATACCGAACGCTTTACCGTGAACGGCAACCCGGGCGCGGACGGCACGAGCGCCGATCTGTGGACCGCGAATGCCGCAGGCATTTACGCGATGACCGCAACCGCGGTATTTTGAATCCAGCACACCCGGCGCGATGCTGGTGCGCGCCGGGTGATCAGACCATCGGCCCCGGCCGCTTGAGGTAGCTGTCCTTGATGCCGTCGGCCGCCCAACAGGCCAGCATGCCGATGGTCTCGGTGGGCCCCTGCGCGGGGTTCTGCGGGAACGCACTGCCGCCGACGACGAACAGGTTCGGGACATCCCAGGACTGCAGGTGCTTGTTCACCACGCTGGTTGCCGGATCCGCGCCCATCACGGCGCCCCCCATATTGTGCGTGCTCTGATAGGGAACGATGCTGTACTTGTCCGCAATCGCATGCGCATGGTAATTGGCGGGCTTCATCGCCTTCGCGATTTCGACACAGCGCTCGTACATGAAGGCGAGCATCTTCTGCTCGTTCCTGTGCCAGTCGAACGTCATGCGCAGCAGCGGCAGCCCGTTGGAATCCTGGTAGGTCGGATCGAGATCGAGGTAGTGCTGCCGATAGCTCTGACAGGACCCGTGTATGCCAACCGTCAATACGCGGCGATAATTTTCAGCAACCGCCTTCTTCCACGCCCCACCCCAACGCGGGGTTCCGTGAGGCACCGGCTTGGACTTGATCGGAGTAGCTCCAGGTTGCGCGCACCCGATGTAAGCGCCACCGACGAATCCAAGATTGGAGCGGTCGATAATATCGCCGTTGAGATCGTCGATCGACGTGTTGACCATGCCGCCGCCGATAAAAGGATTGAATTCCCGATCATCGAAAAACACCTGCACCCTGCCGCCCGTCTGATAGGCATAGTTACGTCCCACCACGCCGCGGCCGGCGACTGGATCGTAAGGCGCGCCGATCCCGGAGAGCAGCAGCAATCGCGTATTGTTGAAGCAGTACGTCGCGAGCACCACGAGGCTCGCCGGTTGCTCGACCTGCCGGCCGCGGGCATCGATGTAGGTCACGCCGGTTGCCTGCTTGCCGGTGGAATCGGTGTTGACCTTGATGACATTGCACAGCGGACGAAGCTCGAAGTTCTCTTTCTTGTAGAGGGCGGGAAGCACTGCGGTCAGGGGGCTTGCTTTCGCGCCCTGCGAACACGCATGGCTGCTGCAGAATCCGCCCCGCGCGCATGCTCCGAGCATCAACTTGTACAAGTTGGTGTAGTCCTGGGTCATCGCCGCGGCCGGTCCCTGGAACGGCGTGTAACCCAATTCGGCTACCGCCTTCGCAAATACGTGGCCTTGAGGCGTCCTGGGTGTCGGCGGATTCGGATACTCGCGTGAGCGTGGCCCTTCGTGCGGATTGCCGCCGGGCTGGATCTCCCCGTTCAGGTTGCCCGCCTTTCCGCCGACGCCGTAAATGTGCTCGAACTGATCGTAGTAGGGCTCCACCTCGTCGAAGGTGACCCCCCAGTCCTGGCTGGTGCAGTCTTCGGGAAAGAAGCTCTTGCCGTAGCGTTCCGTCACCCGCGAGCGGAGTTCGAAATCGTGAGGAAGAAAGCGGCGCGCGTTGCAGCCCCAATGGACTGCAGCGCCGCCGACCACCTCGCCCGGCTTGAACGAACCGATCTCACGCATCGGCAGGGCGGTTTCGCTCATCTTGTTGCGGAAGGTGAGCGTTTCGCGCGACAGATTCTGGAAGATGTCGCTGTGGCGATCGTACTTGAGCTCGTCGTGCACGTAAGGCATGACGAAATCGTGCTGCGGCTCGGTCATGCGGCCGCGCTCGAGGCAGAGCACCTTGAGACCGGCGTTTGCGAGTTCCATGCTCATGATGGAGCCCACCACGCCGCTGCCCACCACCACCGCATCGACAGGTTTCAGTTTGGTCGTCACGCTATTTTCCCCCGGCCCTGCTTATCCATCCTCGTCTCCCCTGATTGTCGACACCAGCGTCACGCAATGGCGTCGCGACCGACGAATGCTGCGCTGTACCTATATTCTACCGGCCAACGTCGCTTCGCGGCCAATAGCTGCTCATCTCTGTTACATTACACGGGGACCTGAACTCGGTATGACGCAAAAAATCTTGGCCCGGCTGGGCCGGATGCACCAAATTACTGCTCTCCGCCATCGTGGCTTCCGCCTGCTTTGGATGGCCACGCTACTTTCCTCCACTGCCCGGTGGGCAGATGTGGTGGTGGTGGGCTGGCTGACCCTGGAACTGACTGAGTCTCCCCTGATGGTGGGCATAGTTGCCGGCAGCAAGATGGCCGGCTATATCGTAGCGCCGTTCATGGGGGTGGCCGCGGACCGGATGGATCGGCGGCAACTCTTGATCATAGCCGCGCTGGTGAACTGGGCGGTGTCGATTGTCATGCTTGTTCTCTTGGTTTTCGGTTGGCTTACTCTGGGGCATATCATCGGTCTATCCCTGGTGAGCAGCCTGACCTGGGCACTGGACAACCCGACGCGTCAGGCGTTCGTACCGGATCTGGTAGACAGGGAAGACCTGACCAACGCTATCGCCCTGATTGCCGTGGCGACAGAGCTTACGGTGGTCGCTGGTCCGGCATTGGGCGGAATTCTGATCCCGGCATTTGGCATTAGCGGTGCCTATGGGGTGATGGCGGGCATCTATCTCATCGACCTGGTGGTGCTCTTCCTGCTGAAGGAAGTGAAGCAGTCAGTCCCCAAGGTTCACGAGTCGCCGGGGAGGAGCCTGATCAGCGGTCTGAGATACGTGTGGGGCAACCAGACTGTCCTCGTGCTACTGGTGATTGCCTTTCTGTTAAACCTGTTCGGTGCCCCGTACCGTTATGCGTTTCTCCCACTTTTCGCTCGTTACATCCTGGACGCGGGTCCGACGGGCTACGGGATGCTCACTTCCATGGCGGGCATTGGGGCGCTCCTGGCCGGGCTCTGGGTAGTCTCTCTGGGCAACTTCAGGCGCAAGGGCTGGCTGGTAGTTTTGAGCGGCCTCGTCTGGCCGGCGTCCCTGCTGCTATTTGCGATGTCCACGTGGTATTACCTTTCGCTGGCGCTCGTGTTTGTGGCCGGGCTTGCGCAGGCCATCACCTGGACGGCGATCGCCACCCTGATATTGAGCAATACGACGCAGCCTATGCGCGGCCGGGTAATGGGACTACGCACCGGAGTGGTGATCAGCTTGCCGTTGGGCAATTTCCTGGCGGGGGCGGCAGCGGAGCGCTTTGGTGCTCCAATAGCCCAGGGTGCTTACGCTGCCAGTGCCATAATCATAATGCTGGCCATAGTCCTGCTGGTTCCCCGCCTGCGTAGATTAGAGTGAGCGTGTCGCTTGCTCCGGCGCGACCGGGGATTAGAATCACTGCAGCGTTGCATAGTCACAGGACGCCGGCAATGGGTTCATCGATTTTCCTGGGAGGAGAACAAGTGAAGCTGCATAACGGAATGATCGCGCTGGCGATCGCAACGACGATCTGCTGCACCGGCGGCGCGGCGGGCCAATCTTATCCAACCAAGCCGATCCGCTTGCTCGTGCCTTACGCGCCGGGCGCAGCGACCGACTTTAACGCACGGGTGCTCGCACCGAAGCTCGGCGAAAGCCTCGGGCAGCAGGTGATCGTAGACAACCGGCCCGGCGCGACCGGTATTGTCGCGACCTCCGTCCTCGCGAATTCCACACCCGACGGGCACACGATTATTTTGACCGATTCGGCGCACGGCGCGAATCCGGCGCTGTACGAGAAGATGCCGTACGACACGCTGAAGGATTTCGCCGCGATCGGTATGGTCACGCGGATTCCCATGGTGCTGCTGGTAAATCCGGCGTTGCCTGTTAAATCCGTCAAGGAACTGATCGCGCTGGCAAAGTCCAGGCCGGGACAACTCAACTATGCGTCCGCGGGTACCGGAAGTGCAATGTTTCTGGTGGCGGAGCTTTTCAAGTCCGCCACGGACATCGATGCCGTGCAGATTGCTTACAAAGGCGGCGGGCCTGCGCTGACCGAGTTAGTCGGCGGCCAGGTCCCGATGCTGTTCATCTCGGTCCTTGCCGGCATGCCGCTCGCGAATGCCGGGCGCGTGCGGGCCCTCGGGGTAAGCAGCTTGCAGCGCAGCCCCACGTATCCGGAAGTGCCTACCATCGCGGAAAGCGGTGTGCCCGGCTTCGAGTTCCAACTCTGGCAAGCGATGCTAGCCCCCGCCAGGGTAACGCGTTCGATCATCACCCGGCTCAACGGCGATCTCAATGCGGCGCTCGACAAGGCGGACGTAAAAGAACGCCTCTCCGGCGTTGGCAACGAACTCATCAGCGGCACGCCTGAGCGGGCGACCGAGTTCATCCGCGCCGAGGTCGAACGCTGGCGCAAGACCATCAAGCCCGAGATGCGGATCAAAATGTAGATCCTGGCGCGCCGAAAGCGCGATCGGATGACAAGTCTGATATTCTTAATCGCTATCTGTGCCGGAAAAACGGTCGTCATGAACCATCACCGCAAATTGCTCATCGTCGTTTGGGCAGCATTGATGACGACAGCTGCTGTCGCTGCGGAGTACCCGGCGCGGCCGCTGCGCTTCATCGTACCCTCGGCTGCCGGCGGTGCTGCAGACATCAACGCCCGGTTGCTCGCGGCGGAGCTGGCGAATCTGCTGGGACAGCAAATTGTCATCGACAACCGGCCGGGGGCGGCAGGCAGCATAGGCATGGAACTGATTGCCAGGGCGGCTCCCGACGGCCATACCATCGGCTATGGGACTTCCGCGGCACTGGCGATCAATCGCAGCCTGCTGGCCAGGCTGCCTTACGATCCGGACAAGGACTTTCAGATGGTGGCGCTGATGGGTTACCAGCCGAACCTGCTGGCGGTGGCGCTATCGCTGCCCGTCAAATCGGTGCAGGAGCTTATCGCTTACGCGAGGAACAATCCCGGCAAGCTGTCGTACGGATCCTCCGGCAACGGCACTCCCGCGCATCTCGGCATGGAAATGTTCAGGCACATGACCGGCACGCAGATGGTCCACGTGCCTTACAAGGCGGCGCAGCAGGCGATTGCGGAAATGATCGCCGGACAGGTGCATGCGCTGTTCGACAACTTGGGGTCGATCGTCCCGCACGTCAATGCAGGCCGGATACGCGGACTCGGTGTGACGAGCAGGAAGCGCTCGGCCGCGCTTCCCGAATTGCCGACGCTCGATGAAGCGGGTATTCCGGGGTTCGAATTGACTGCGTGGGGCGGGGTGGTGGTGCCGGCCGGCGTTCCGAAAGCAATCGTCGCCAGGCTCAATGCGGAGATCAACCGGTCGCTCGCGTCGCCGTCGTTGAAGCAAAAGGTCTCGTTGTTCGGCTACGAGGTGGCGGGCGGCACGCCCGAGCAATTCACCGCGCACGTCAGGAAGGAAGCCGCCAAATGGGCCGATGTCATCAAACGCTCCGGCGTGAAAATCGATTAAGAGAGGAGCGCAACATGCCGTATGTCCAGTCTGACGGTGCGCGGCTGTATTATGAAGAGGCCGGCACGGGAATACCGATCGTATTCGCCCACGAGTTCTCTGGCGATCTCTGTAGCTGGGAGAAACAGATTCAGCATTTCAGCCGCCGCTATCGTTGCATCGCGTTCAACGCCCGCGGCTATCCCCCGTCGGAGGTGCCGAAATCCCTTTCTCGCTATTCCCACCAGCATGCGGTCGACGACATCGCAGTGGTGATGCGTCACCTGGGGGTGAGAAAAGCGCACATCATCGGCTGTTCGATGGGTTCGCGAACGGCCCTGAATTTCGGCCTCGCTTATCCCCGCATGGCGTGGTCGCTGACCATGATCGGCATCGGCAGCGGCGGGGATCCGCGCAACAAGGCCGCTTTCCTTCGCGATACCGAGGCGAGGGCGCGCCTGTACGAGCAAGGTGGCCTGGCCGCCGTGTTGCAGGGTCTGCGTAAAGCAGGGAATCGCGTTCAGTTGAAGCGCAAGAATCCGCGGGCGTTCGAGGACTTCTGCCGGCGATTCATGGCGCACTCGGCACAGGGCTGCGCCAACATCACGCGCCGGGTGCAAGGGCGCCGCCCCTCGCTGTTCAGCCTGGAGCAACCGTTGCGGGGGCTCAAGGTTCCCGCCCATGTGATTGTCGGCGATGAAGATCCCGGTGCGATCAATTCGGGACTTTTCATGAAGCAAGTCAGCCCGGCAGTGCGGCTTTCGGTGGTGCCCGCAACTGGCCATCTGGTGAATCTGGAGGAACCGGACCTGATGCACCGGCTGACCGAAGACTTTTTCGCGCTGGTTGAATCGAAACAGTGGCGACCGCGCGGCCGGTAAAATTGCGGGTTCCGGGCCTGCTCTTCACCGCGACGCTGGCGGTCACTTACCGGGACTACCTGCGCGACGACATCGTGAAGTGGCGCAAAGTCGTGGCGGCGGCAAAACTGCCGCTGCAGTGACATCGTCACGATCTATCAACCCGACCCGAACGAGTGGATCGAATTCCGAAAACGAGGTGACCATGTTTAAGTGTCATGTGTGCGGTAACACAGCTGCGAGGTCCGAGTTCGTGAGCGAAGTTTTCACGCTGGAGGGCGAACGACGCGCGCTGGTCGAGCACATCCCCGCGCAGGTCTGCGAGCGGTGCGGCGAGGCAACATTTTCGCGCGAGACGACCGAGAAGATCCGGCGGTTGGTCCACGGCGCCGGGCGGCCGGGAAAAACCGTGCCGCTGGATGTGTTCGCTCTGGCATAAGGCTTCCGAAAATAAAGCGCAAACTGCGACCTTGGTCCGGTTACCGCATCCACTACGATCTTGATTACGTCAGGAACGAGGAGCACCTGAAAGGCAAGCGATTCGGATGTTCGTTGGCCGGAAGCCGACAAAAGAACTTCCCTTCCCCCGTGATGCGGGAGGATCAAGGTGGGGGTGGATTCGTTGCTGCGCATGTCTTTGATACGGTCACCCCCATCTACGCTTCCCCCATTTCGACTATCTTGGATACCGGCCTGCGCCGGTATGACGGCTATGTGACTTGATCAGAGTTCCCCTACCAGTTGGCTTCGCGGTCGGGTGTCGCGCCGATCTTGTGGATGGCGAGGTCCGAGCCCTGGAATTCATCCTCGGGTTCAAGGCGGATGCCGACGGTCTGCCTGAGCAAACCATAGACCAGCAGGCCGCCGAGGACCGCGACGCCGATGCCGAGCAGCGTGCCGGCAAGCTGCGCCATGAACGCCACGCCGCCGAGACCGCCCATGCTTTTCAAACCGAAAATGCCGGCGGCAATCCCGCCCCACGCGCCGCATAGCCCGTGCAGCGGCCACACGCCGAGCACGTCGTCGATCTTCCAGCGGTTTTGCGTGACGGTGAACATGAACACGAACAGCCCACCTGCGACTGCGCCCGTGGCGAGCGCACCGATCGGATGCATGATGTCGGAACCGGCACAGATCGCAACCAGTCCCGCGAGCGGCCCGTTATGCACGAAACCCGGGTCGTTGCGGCCGGCGATCAACGCGGCAATAATACCGCCCGACATCGCCATCAGCGAATTGACCGCCACCAGCCCGCTGATCTTGTCGATGGTTTGCGCCGACATCACGTTGAAACCGAACCAGCCGACCGACAGGATCCACGCGCCGAGCGCGAGAAACGGAATGCTGGACGGCGGATGCGCGGAGATGCCGCCCTCTTTCGTGTAACGCCCGCGCCGCGCGCCGAGCATCAACACCGCCATCAGGCCGATCCAGCCGCCGACCGCGTGCACCACGATCGAACCGGCGAAGTCATGGAATTTCGCGCCGGCGTTCGCCTCGAGCCACGCCTGCACGCCGTAGTTGTCGTTCCACGCGATGCCCTCGAAAAACGGATAGATGAAGCCGACCAGCAGGAAACTCGCCGCGAGCTGCGGGTTGAATTTGGCGCGCTCGGCGATTCCGCCGGAGACGATTGCCGGCACCGCCGCGGCGAACGTGAGCAGAAAGAAAAACTTCACCAGCTCGTAGCCGCTTTTTGCGGCGAGCTGCGTCGCGGTCCCCATGAAGTTCACGCCGTAAGCGAGCGCGTAACCGATGAAGAAGTACGCGACGGTCGACACCGCGAAATCGCTGAGGATTTTCACCAGCGCGTTGACCTGGCTTTTCTTGCGCACGGTGCCGAGTTCGAGGAACGCGAACCCGGAGTGCATCGCGAGCACCATGATTGCGCCCAGCAATATGAACAGAACGTCGCTGCCGGCCTTCAGATTCTCCATACTCCCCCCTGTGGGCAAATCCTGTGGACAAAAACTAGCGCGTTTCCGAGCAACAACTTATTGTTTTTGCATGACAAAAATTTCAAAGCTGCGCATTGCCGCCTGCTTTCGGCACGCAGCCTCTGCGCGATGATGCTTTTTGTTCAGCTATTTTAGGCGTTATAGGCATCGCAGCCAACCCAACCGTTGCCGCGGCAGGGTTCCGCAAATCGCTATACAGCGGATGGAGTTGTCCATGGATTGCGGTTATATTCGCTGTCATGGCTGAACGCGCTGCCCCGACTGTTACGTCAACGAACCCGTCGCAACCGACCGCCGATCGCTGGCTCACGCTGGACGGCGTGCTGGCCGACCTCGTCGCTGACAAGCTCGTCAGCCAGGAAGATGCCGACAAACTGATCAACGACCGCCGCATCAATCGCGGCAAAGCGCACCCGCTGGTCGTGATCGCCGAGCAGAAATTCAAGGACCCGCACCAGCCGAAAAAAGCGCTGCATCTCGAGGTGCTGACGCAATGGCTCGCGGAAAAAGTCCATCTGCCCTACCTGCACATCGATCCGTTCAAAATCGATTTTGCGGCAGTGACCAAGCTGATGTCGACCGCGTATGCGCAGCGCTTCGGCATCCTGCCGATCAATGCCACCGCGCGCGAGGCGACGATCGCGACCTGCGAGCCGTTCGTGCGCGAGTGGGAGGAGCAGCTCGGCCAGATCCTGCGCGTCGCCATCAAGCGCGTGATCGTCAATCCGCTTGATATCCAGAGCTACATCGTCGAATTTTTCAATCTCGCCAGGTCGGTCAAGGGCGCGACCGAGAAGGACAAGGGCGCCTACAGCGACATCGCCAATTTCGAACAACTGGTGCAACTGGGCAGGAGCGGCAAGCTCGACGCCAACGACCAGCACGTCATCCATATCTGCGACTGGCTGTTCAATTACGCGTACGAACAGCGCGCGAGCGACATCCACCTCGAGCCGCGCCGCGATACCGGCAACGTGCGCTTCCGCATCGACGGCGTGCTGCACCAGGTCTACCAGATTCCGACGCCGGTGATGGGGGCGATGACCAGCCGCATCAAGATCCTCGGCCGCATGGACGTGGTCGAAAAACGGCGCCCGCAGGACGGCCGCATCAAGACCGTGACGCCCGACGGCGGCGAAGTGGAACTGCGGCTCTCGACGATGCCGACCGCGTTCGGCGAAAAACTCGTGATGCGGATTTTCGATCCGGAAGTGCTGGTCAAGGACTTCATGGAACTCGGCTTTTCCGACGAAGACCGCAAGCGCTGGACCAGCATGATCTCGAGGCCGCATGGCATAGTCCTCGTCACCGGCCCCACCGGCTCCGGCAAAACCACCACGCTCTACTCGACGCTGAAACATCTCGCCACGCCCGAGGTCAACGTCTGCTCCGTCGAGGACCCGATCGAAATGATCGAGCCGGCCTTCAACCAGATGCAGGTGCAACACAATATCGGCGTCACCTTCGCAAGCGGCATCCGCACGCTGATGCGGCAGGACCCGGACATCATCATGGTCGGCGAAATCCGCGACCTCGAAACCGCCGAGATGGCAATCCAGGCGGCATTGACCGGCCACCTCGTGCTCTCGACGCTGCACACCAACGACGCGCCGTCCGCGATGACGCGCATGCTGGATCTCGGCGTGCCGTCGTACCTGCTCAACTCAACGGTGCTCGGCGTAATGGCGCAGCGCCTGGTGCGCACGCTGTGCACGCATTGCAAGGAAAAGCGCCCGCTCGAGGACGCCGCGTGGGAAGCGCTGGTGACGCCGTGGAAGGCCGCCAAGCCGGAATCGGCCTTTGTCGCCAAGGGCTGCCTCGAGTGCCGCATGACCGGCTACACGGGACGCATCGGCATCTACGAAATGATGGTGCTCGACAACGAGTTGCGCAACGTGATCACCGACACCACCGACATGGAGAAGCTGCGCGACATGTCCTACCGCCAGGGCATGAAGCCGCTGCGGATCAGCGGCGCGATGAAAGTCGCCGCGGGCATCACCACCGTCGACGAAGTGATGAAAGTCGCGCCGCCGTTGCAGGAGCGGCGGCAGTAGCACGCATGACGATAATAACGCCGGTGCTGCAGGCGCTGCTGGACCGCAGCGCGATCATTCAGGCCATCCAGAACTGGGGATTCTTCCGCGACGACAAGCAGTGGGACAAGCTGCGCGATCTCTATACCGCCGACGGACGCATGACGACGACCTGGACCATCGCCACCGCCGACGAGTTCGTCCATCACTGCCAGGGGCTCGCGAGCAAAGCCGGCGGCCGCAAGACGATGCACTCGATCGGCGCGAGTAGCGTCGAACTCAACGGCGGCCGCGCGCTCGCCGAAACGCGGATGACGCTGCTGGTGCGCGGGATGCTCGACGGCGTGGAGGTGGACGTGACGGCTTATGGCCGGACCTACGACCGGTTCGTCAAAGAGCACGATGGCGCGTGGCGCATCAAGGAACGCGTGCCGATCTACGAGAAAGACCGTGTTGATCCGGTGGATCCCGCCGCGGTCCTGAAGCTCGATCCCGCGCGGCTCGCCCGATATCCTTACGGCTACCGCCACCTCGCCTGCCTGCAGAGTCTCGAAGGCGCGACGATCACCCCTGATCTGCCCGTTCCCAACAGCGTATCGCTGAAGCGGCTTTACGCCGCGGGCAGCGCGTGGCTCGCGGAGAAATAGACAAGAGAAATTGGCGATGTCCGGCATTCGCTTATGGTCTGGCATTGGGTGCTTGCTCTGTGCCTTGCTGATCCCCGCTGGCGCGGAAGCACAGACCCAGCCCTACCCTGAGCGTCCGCTACGCTTCATCGTACCGGCGACTCCGGCCGGGCCCAACGACACGCTGGCGCGAGTGATTTCCGTGCACTTGTCGAAGGCCCTGGGGCAGCAGGTCGTGGTGGACAACCGGCCCGGCGCGGGCGGAAGAATGGGTATAGAGGCCGCTTCGAAGGCGGCCGCCGACGGACATACCATTTTCATCGGCTCGCAGGGTAACCAGACGGTGCACCCCGCGCTTCATCACAAGCTGCCGTACGACCTTGAAAAGGACTTTGCGCCGATCGTGCTGCTCGTGCGGGTGCGCTATATGTTGCTGGTCAATCCACGCGTGCCTGCCAACGATCTCAGGGATTTGCTACGCCTCGCCAGGGCCAGGCCCGGTCAGCTCAACTTCGCATCGGCAGGCATAGGCAGCAGTGCGCATCTGGCCGCCGAAGTGCTGCAGAAAATGACGCAAGTTGAACTTGTGCACATTCAGTACAAAGGCTCGGGGCCTGCACTCAGCGCCCTGATCGGCGGAGAGGTCCAGATGATGTTCCAGTCCCCGGTTGTTGCGGCGCCATTTATCAGGAGCGGGCAACTCAAGCCGATCGCGATTTCCGCGCCACGCCGTACCCCGCTGTTCCCGGAACTGCCGACGTTTGAAGAATCGGGCCTGCCGGATTTCGAGGTCTCAACCTGGTTCGGCATCTTGACGCGTGCCGGCGTGTCAGTGGCGATCGTGCAGAGATTGAACGAGGAAATCAATCGGATACTCCTGCTGGACGACGTCCGCGCCCGCCTGGAAATTCTCGACGCGGAGCCGGCGGGCGGCTCGATCGGCGAATTCGCGGCGCACATCCGATCCGAGCGGGTGAAATGGGCAAAAGTCATCAAGGAAACTGGTATCGTTATCGATTGAACGAGGAACCGAAATGCTGAACGAACTGAAGTTTTCGGTATTGCTGGCAGGTGTTGCCCAGGCCATCAGGCTCACTGCGTGGAAACACGCTGCCTACCGCGAGCACCTCGGGCAGAAAAACTGTGCGGTCCAGATCAAGCTCAAAGACAACTCGCGGGGCCGGATTTTCCGATTCACGGACGGGCATGTGAGTTCGCGGCGCGGCGTGCACGCCCCTGCCGACGCCTCAGTCGTCTTCAAAGACGCCGCGACGGCGGTGAGCTTCATGAGCTTGCCGGTGAACCACGCGGCGCGCGTGCATGCCGCGAAGAACTTCCTGGTTGCCGTGGAAGGCCCGGACGAACTGGTGTCGTGGTTCATGCAGCTCCTGAACATGATACTGACAGCGGGCGCGGACTTCGGCACCCGCATGCCGGATGGCACCCTGCGCTGCACGACCATGACCAACGGCGGTCCGCTCTTCGTCTACGTGAAGGACGGCAGGATAGTCCGCACGGGCGTCATCGATTTCGACGACACGGACGCAGCCTCGTGGACGATCGAGGCGCGCGGCAGAAAATTCACGCCGCTGCGCAAGGCGACGGTTGCGCCGCACGCGCTGGCCTTGCGCTCGCTCGTCTATTCGCAGGACCGGCTGTTGTATCCGATGAAGCGCGTGGATTTCGATCCCGACGGCAACCGCAATTGTCAAAACCGCGGCACTTCGGGCTACGTGCGCATCAGTTGGGACGAGGCGCTCGAGATCGTAAGCGGCGAGATTCTGCGCATGAAGCGGCAGCACGGGCCCGGCGCGATCGCCATCTATCACAGCTCGCACCATCAGTGGGGAAACATCGGCTACTGGGTCAGCGCGCTGCAGCGCTTCGGCAACGCCATCGGGCACACCAAGATCCACTTGAACCCGGACAGTTGGGAAGGCTGGTACTGGGGCGCGATGCATCATTACGGCAACAGCATGCGGCTGGGCCGGGCCGGATCGTACGGAACGCTCACGGACTGCCTGAAGGAATGCGAAATGATCGTATTCTGGTCGAGCGACCCCGAATCCCAGTTCGGCATCTACGGCGGCCAGGAAGGCGCGCAACGGCGGCTGTGGGCGAAAGAACTCGGCATCAAGATGGTCCACATCAACCCCCACTACTGTCCCACGGCCGGGCTGCTGGGCGGCAAGTGGTTTCCGGTACGTCCGGGCACGGACAACGCGCTTGCGATCGCCATCATGCAAGTGTGGATCACCGAGGATCTGTACGACAAGGATTACGTGACGACCCGCACCACCGGTTTCGAGGAATGGCGCGACTATGTGCTGGGTGTAACCGACGGCGTTGAGAAAACTCCCGAGTGGCAGGAAAGCGAGACCGGCATCCCGGCCAGGGATGTGAGGGCGCTCGCGCGCGAGTGGGGACGCCGCAAGACCTATCTGTCGGTGGGCGTGGGCGGAACCGCTCATGGCGGCGCGTGCCGCGGCGCAACCGGCGCGCAGTGGGCGCGTTCGATGATCCTGCTGATGGCGATGCGCGGATGGGGCAAACCGGGAATCAATTTCGGCAACCTTCAAGGCGGCGCGCCGGTCGATCTTTCGTTCTATTTCCCCGGCTACGCGGAAGGCGGCATTTCGGGCGATCTGCAGGGCTCCGGAGCCGCAATCAACAATTACCTGCGCATGCCGCACCTGCTCACGATGAATCCGGTGCAGCAGATGATTCCACGCCAGCGCTTGCCGGAGGCGATATTGCAGGGGCACTGCGAAGGCTATCCCACCGATTCGGTTTCGCTGGAAGGACAGTTTCGCCGCTTCCAGTATCCGACTCCGGGGTTTTCCAAGGTCCACATGTTGTACCGCTACGGCGGCTCCTCGTTCGGCACCATCGCTGACTCGAGCCGGTTTGCCGACATGTATCGGTCGAATGAGCTGGAGTTCGTCGTCAACCAGTCGGTATGGTTCGAGGGCGAGGCGAAGTTCGCCGACATCATACTGCCCGCCTGCACGCAATTGGAACGCTGGGACATCGGCGAATGGAGCAACACCGCGGGCTACGCCCACCATCAGCAGGGCCAGCTCAGCCATCGCGTGATCGCGCTCCAGCACAAATGCATCGAGCCGCTCGGCGAATCGAAATCGGATTACCAGATCTTCTGGGACATAACCAAGCGCCTCGGTCTGGGAACCTATTATTCAGAGGGCATGACCGAATTCGACTGGTGCAGGCGCGTGTTCGACTCCTCCGACCTGCCCAGCCGCATCAGCTGGAAGGCGTTTCTCAGAAAAGGCTACTACGTGGTTCCCGCGGCAAGCGACAAAACCCCGGAGCCGGTCTACATGCGATGGTTTGTCGAAGACCGGTTGAAGGACGTGCCCGAGCCGCACCCGCTTCCCGGCGGATATTCCGGCAAGTTTCGCCACGGCCTGCAGACCCAATCCGGCAAGATCGAGTTTGTCCCGCAGTCGCTCACGCGGTTCGATCCGGACAGCGCCGACCGCCCTCCGCTCAACCGCTATATTCCGTCATGGGAAGGGCCGCGGGCGGAAGAGTTGTATCGCAAGTATCCGCTGCAGCTCATCACGCCGCACGCGCGCTACAGCTTCCACACCATGATGGACGCCAAGGACAGTGTGGTCAACGACATCCGGGACCACCGGGTGCTCATCGGCGGCTATTACTACTGGATCGTCAGAATCAACCCGGACGACGCGCGGCAACGCGGCATCGCGACGCACGATGTCGTCAAGGTCTACAACGACCGCGCCGCCGTGTTGTGCGCGGCGGATGTGACGGCAGCCATGGCGCCGGGCGTGGTGCTCTCGGCGGCATCCTGCGCTTCCTACGACCCGCTGGAAAAGCCGGGCGAGTCCATCGATCGCGGCGGCTGCATGAATCTGCTGACCCCGAGCCGCAAGCAGATCGCAAAGTCCGACGGTATGGCGGCGATGTCCTGCCTGGTACAGCTTGAAAAATGGAACGAAGCAGCGAGAGCGGCATGAACAAAGAGCAAGGATCATGAGCCGCGAAGTCATCCGCAAAGCGCCCCGGCAGCGCGGATCGGACGATGGAGCACGCTCGGGGAGCCCCGATCGGGCGCCATCGGGCGCACCGAGCACCGATCCGGCATCACTGCAGCGTTGCATAGGTCACAGGACGCCGGCGACGGGCGCACTTGATTTTCCTATCGGTTAGCGGAGCTCTTGGGGAATGTCGAAGTATGGGTGAGCGAGGTATTTTGAAGTGGCGCTGTCAGAAGAGAGAAAGATGACGATGGAAGAGCAACTGGTCCGACACGTTCGGGAGACAGCCTACGCCGATCTGCCGGAGGAAGCCGTCGATGCGGCGCGCCGTGAGGTGCTGTGGGCGCTCGGCACGTCTGTGGCAGGCGCCGGTGCGGCAGGTTCGGACAAGATCATGGCATTTGTACGACAACATGGCGGACGCGAGGAATCGGCGGTCATCGGCTTTGGAGACCGAGTCCCTGCCAGCTTGGCCGGTCTCGCTAATGGGGCCTTTGCCAAGGCACTCGAGTTTGAGGACAAGTTCTGGATGGACGAGGGTCATGGCTACGCCATTGGCACTGCCGTGGTGCCTGCTGCCTTCGCGATGGCGGAGCAGCTAGGGCATATAGATGGGAAAGCACTGTTGGCGGCGGTGGCCCTAGCAACTGACGTTCAGGCCAGGCTGCTAATCGGAGCGCCCACGGCTCTCGACACTGGTTGGAACTCAACCTATCTGTTCTCTGCCTTCGGGGCGACCATGGCGGCAGCCAAGCTGCTGGGGCTGGACGAAGAGCAATTCATGAACGCTATGGGGCTTGCCTACGCTCAGACGGCGGGAAGCATGCAGGCGACTCATGAAGGTGTCATGGGCGCCCGGCTACAGATGGGGTTCGGGGTGCGGAACGGCATCACGGCGGCGCAACTGGCCAAGCTGGGTATCACGGGCGTGCGCCATTTCTTGACCGGGAAATTTGGTCTGTACCCGCTCATTTTCAAGGGCGAAGAGGTTGATCTGGACGCACCGACCAGAGGCCTGGGGCGCGCGTTCCTAGGAACCCGTCTTGGCTTTAAGGCCTATCCCTGTGGGGCCGTGGTGCACCCGGTCCTCGATGCGGTGCTCTCGCTGATGGGAAAAGATGGTGTTACCGCCGGGTCGATTGAGGCGGTCAAGGTTTTCGGGACGACGCGTCTCACGATAATGGTAGAGCCGAAGGAACTGCGCCAGAACCCCAGGAACCACGTCGAAACCGAATTCAGCCTGCCCTGGGCTGTGGCCTGCACGATAATCGACGGCAAGCTTTCCTTCTCTCATTTCACGGATGAGGCGGTGCGCAACCCGCGCTACGCCGAGTTGGCACGGAAGGTGGAATCGGAAATGGACGACGGCCAGCGCGGCGTCTGGGTGGAGATGAAACTCAAGGACGGCCGCACCGCGAAGTCCCGGAGGATCCTCGCGGCAAAAGGGCACCGGGACAATCCACAATCGACAGATGAGATGGTGGAGAAGTACCGCGATTGCGTGCAGCACGGGCCGAAACCATTGGCCAGGGAGCGCACGGAGCAGGCGAAGAACATGATACTGCGGCTGCAAGAGGTGACGGATGTGGCCGAGATAATTCGGTTGCTGGGGTAGGAAAAGTCTTGAAGATGTGGAGTAGAACCATGCGGAAACCAGAACGGAACATATTTCGGTTGTTCGCGGGAATTATTGCGTGCGCTAACTTGTCGGTTTTTGACTCGTCAGCGCAAAGTTATCCTGTTAAGCCGATTCGCGTGGTTGTAGGATTCGCCGCAGGCGGCGCGGGCGACACCATCGCGCGCTTGGTTGCGCAGAAATTATCTGAAACCCTGAGCCAACCGGTGGTCGTCGAAAACCGCACTGGCGCAGGCGGCACGATAGCAACCGAGAGGGTTGCCACGTCGCCCGCAGATGGCTACACGTTGCTGATCGTGGTGGCTCCTGACACTATTCAGCCGGCGCTGCGTGCCAAGCTTCCGTATGACTTGGAGCGTAATTTCGCACCGGTGTCGTTGGTGGCGATTGGGGCGTACGTGCTCGTGGTTCATCCGTCGGTGCCGGCGCGCAACGTCAAGGAGCTGATTGCGCTTGCACGGTCGCAGCCAGGCAAACTCAATTATGGGTCGTCCGGTGTGGGCAGTTCTGCGCATTTTGCGGGCGAACTTTTAAAATCAATGGCCAAGGTCGACATCGCCCACGTGCCGTATAAGGGTTCGGCGGAGGCCGCCATCGCAGTCGCGGCCGGTCAGATCGACATGGGTTTGCCCAGCACCGCGCCGGCGCTGCCTCTCCTGGAGGCTGGCAAGCTCAGGGCACTTGCGGTAACCAGCACCAAGCGCGCGTCGTTACTGCCGTCGATACCCACGCTCGACGAGTCGGGAGTGCCTGGCTACGATCGCACTGGCTGGTATGGCGTGAGCGCGCCGGCAGGCGTACCGAAAGACATCCTCGCGCGGCTTAACGCGGTGATCGGCAACGTCGTCAACACTCCCGAGATGAAGGAAACGTTTAATAAGCAAGGCCTCGAGGCCCGGACCAGCACGCTGGAACAATTTGCGGCGTTAATTCACAGCGAGATCGCACAGAATGCCAAATTGGTCAAAACAATCGGATTGAAAGTTGAATAGCGCGGCAGCTGGACTGCGTCGATCCACTAATCGCCTGAGCGCAGGGCGCGCTTGACTTGGCGCCCCCGGAGACCGCATGATTTGCCGCAACGTGCGTTGCGAAGCGCCGGGCGCATTGATTTTCCGATTTCTCCTTAATCGACTTTGACGCCGGCCCTGGCGACGACCGTGGCCCACTTCGCGAGGTCTTCCCTGAGCTGTTGCGTCACCTGTTCGGGTGTGGTCGGGTAGGCGTTCGAGCCCTGGTTTGCGAAGCGCTCGACGATTGCGGGCGACTTAAGAAGCGACACCATCGCGGCGTTGAGCCTTTCAAGTATGGCTGGCGGCGTGCCGGCGGGCGCAACCAGTGCGGTGTACCCGGTCGCCTCGCCTCCGGTGATGCCGGACTCGCGTAACGTCATCACCTGCGGCAGTTGCGGCGAGCGCTTTTCCATGGTGATCGCGAGCGCGCGCAGTTTGCCGGCCTGAATGTGCGGTAGTGATGGTGCGAGTTGGTCGATGAGCAGATCGCATTCCCCGGAAATCACGGCGAGCCCGGCAGGCGCGGTGCCCTTGTACGGGACATGGATGAACTTGACGCCAGCGAGCAGCTGGAACAACTCGCCCACCAGATGATTGGAACTGCCCGTGCCGGCGGAAGCCATGGTGAGTCGGATCCTGGACGCGCGCGCGATGGCGATGAGTTCTTTTACATTGCGGGCCGGCATGCTGGGATGCACCACCAGCAGGTACGGCTTGGTTTCCACGAACGAGACCGGCGCGAAATCGCGGATCGGATCGTACGGCAAATTCTTGTAGAGGCTGGGCGCCACCGCGTGGGTGCTGCTCGACGCCATCAGCAGCGTGTAGCCGTCGGCGGGCGATTTGGCGGCATGGGCCGTGCCTATGGTGCCGCCGGCGCCGCCTCGGTTGTCGATCACGACCGGCTGCTTGAGGTTCTCGGTGAGTCCCTGCTGTATGGTGCGCGCGGCGATGTCGACGCCGCCGCCCGGTGGCCACGGCACCACCAGTCTTACCGGCCTGTCGGGGTATTGGGCGAAGCAGGTGAAGCTCAACGACAGGACCAGCCCGCACGCAATTCGTGACCATACGGCTTGCATGAATGATGTCCTCCGAAAATCGTTAAAGACTACCCGATGCGCACCAACTCCTCCTGCGGGGTGCCGACGCGATAGCGCGCTATGTATTTCGCGGCATCGATCTCGATGCCCGAGACGTTGCGACGATAGGATTCCGACTGGAAGTACGCAAGATAATCGCTTTCACGCACGAAGTTCGCCGCGGATAACTCGACGGTGTTGCCATCGGGATCAAGGTAATAGAAGCTCGTGCCCGGTCCATGGTTAAATGCGCGCGCGGGCAGAATGCCGCGTGCGCCGAGGGCTTCGTACCGCGAAAAAAGGTGATCGAGGCCCGCGTGTCGCAACTGCATGTGGTGCAGGCCGGGCTGGCCGCCGTGGTTGTCGGCTTTGCCTTGGACCGCCGGAATCTCGAATATGCCCAATACCTGGGTGTACGGGTAGGACATGTAGAGGCGGATGAAGGCGATATTCCAGGCGCCGGTCCAGGAAGCTTCCTTGGCGTCCGAGCGCACAAAAAAAGCGCGCATATCGGTGACAGTTTCCCACCACTCCTTCATTTCGGAGAAGCGCGAGGTTTTGAGGATGACTTCGCTGAACTGGACGGGCGGAAATTTTCCGCTCACGGTGGCAGGCTGGCTCATGGCAATGATTCCGATTGGTTGCCGGCCTTCATTATTTCACATCCGGATAAGGAAGGATAAAGGAAGGAGATTCAATGGCACCCCCCAGAGTATCTATGGGTCTCGAGGCTTGGCCGGTGCACGCCAGCCTGCCGCTCACCTACTACCCGGTTCCCGACATCGCCTGAGCGCAGGGCGGCGCGCACCGCGTTTGACTTGGCGCGCCCGGGGAATGCATAATTTGCCGCAACGTTCGTTGCGAAGTGCCCCGGCAGCGCGGATCGGACGGTAGAGCACGCGCGGGCAGCCCCGATCGGGCGCACCGAGCAGCGATCCGGCATCACTGCAGCGTTGCATAGTCACAGGACGCCGGCGACGGGCGCATTGATTTTCCTATTTCTAAGTTTCCGTTCATGGTTCTGGAGGAGAAATGAACATCGATCGCGGCATACCCCTGAATTGCGTTTGCCACCCCGGCACCACCCGGCGCAGATTCCTCGGCGCGATGGGCGCCGCCATGGGCGCGCTTGCGGCCAGCGGCTGCGCGACATCCTCGATGCGGGCCGGGCCGCACCGCATCGACGTTCACCACCACATCTCGCCGCCGCCCTGGGTGGCTGCGCTGAAAAAATCCAAGCGCGACTCGCCGCCGGTCAACGACTGGACGCCGCAGCGCTCGCTTGACGACATGGACAAGGCCGGGGTGGCAACCTCGATGACCTCGCCGACTCTGCCGGCCGTGGGCTTCCTCGGACCGAAGGACGCGGCCGATGTCGCGCGCGCCTCCAACGACTATGCGCGCAAGCTCACCCAGGACCATCCGGGCCGCTTCGGCCTGTTCGCGCTGCTGCCGATGCCGCACGTGGACGAGACGCTGAAGGAGATCGCCTACGCCTTCGACGTGCTCAAGTGCGACGGCGTCGCCTTCATGACCAGCTACGGCGACGAGTTCCTCGGCGACAAGGCGTTCGCGCCGGTGATGGACGAGCTGCATCGGCGCAAGGCCACCGCCTACACCCATCCGAACGCGCCGGCCTGCTGCCGCAACCTCGCCACCGGCGTGCCCTCGGTGATCATCGAATACGGCACGGATACCACCCGTACCATCGCCAGCCTGATCTTCTCGGGCACCTCGGCGCGCTGCAAGGACATCAACTTCATCTTCTCGCACGGCGGCGGCACGCTCAGCGCGCTGACCGAGCGCTTCGCGGTGCAGGTGGTGTCGTTCCCGCCGTTCAAGGCCAGGGGATACACCGGCGAGAGCGTGATGGCCGAGATCAAGCGCTTCTATTACGACACCGCCCAGGCCTCGAATCCGATCGCCATGGCCTCGCTCACCAGGATGGTCGCGACCTCGCAGATCGTGTTCGGCACCGATTACCCGTACCGCACCTCGGAAGATCATGTGAAGGGCCTGGCCGGCGTTTTCGGCCCGGGCGATCTGAAAATGATCGAGCGCGACAACGCACTGCGGATCCTGCCGCGCCTTCGGGCGTAGTTCCGGCGCATGGAAGACGAGGTCATCGACCGCTTTCTCGAATGCGGCGATCCGCACCACGGCTTCGCGCGCATCTTCTGCGATGCCACTATGGGTCCCGAGGCTTGGCCGGTGCACGCCAGCCTGCCGCTCACCTACCACCCGTTATGCACTGCAGCGCATAACGGGTGTAATGCAGAGTGTATTGTTATGCAGAGAGGAGGATCGTAGGAGCTGAGATAACGTAGTTTATTCATCGGGATGTGACCGCATTGCAGGTCTAACGACTCCGCATAATAGTGACGGCCCTCTGGCCTCCGATTTCCATCAAGGGAGGACGTCATGCTCAAAGCGCTTGAATCTGTCATCGCGCCAAAACTGCGCTCGGGCCGCTTCAAGGCAACCGATGCACTGATCGCCTCGCTGAGGGCGCGCACTTTTATGCGGAGAGAACAACCTTCAAAATGACCTGCAATCAGGGCCTTCAAGGATGCAGCTCCGCATAACAATAAACTCTGCATTACACCCGGTTCCCGACATCGCCTGAGCGCAGGGCGGCGCGCCCCGCGCTTGACTTGGCGCGCACGGGAACTGCATGATTTGCCGCAACGTCCGTTGCGAAGCGCCCCGGCAACGCGGATCGGACGGTGGAGCACGCGCGGGCAGCCCCGATCGCGCGCACCGAGCACCGATCCGGCATCACTGCCGCGTTGCATAGTCACAGGACGCTGGCGACGGGCGCATTGATTTTCCTATTTCTTGCGCTACTGAGACCATTTTCATAACACGCGATCTTGCTGCCGGGCTCGGAGCGTGGAGGCATGCCATGCGGACTGAAAAAAAACTTGCTGAATATGTTGCAGAGACGGGGTTTGAAGACCTGCCAGCGGAATCCATCGGCATTATCAAGAACGTCATACTCACGGTGTTGGGGACTGCCATCGCCGGGGCAGCCGCAGAAGGTTGTGCGGCGCTGGTTGAACAGGTCAAGGAGTGGGGTGGTAGAGAAGAGGCGACGATACTCATATATGGCGGGAAAGTCCCGGCCCACAATGCCGCTCTTGTCAACAGTACCATGGCCCGTGCCCTGGATTATTGCGATGCAATGATGCCGGGGATGCATGTCGGTTCCTCCTCTGTGCTCACGGCCCTGGCAACGGCCGAGCTGGCGGGCGGGTGCAACGGCAAGGAGTTTCTGGCTGCGCTGGTCCTGGGAACAGAGCTCGCTGCCAGAATAAATGCCGTGTCGATTTACGACGGCTTCGACCCGACTGGAGTTTGCAGCATCTTTGCTACTACGGCTGTTGCCGGCAGGTTGCTCCGTCTCAACTCGAAGCAGATGTCGGACGCGTTAGCCCTTGCTTTCAACAAGGCCGGGGGGAGCTTCCAAAGCAATATCGATGGCTCGTTGGCAGTCAGGGTGATTCAGGGATTTGTATCGCACGGAGGAATCGTCTGCGCTCAGTTGGCACGCAGGGGCATCACCGGCCCGCAGAATTTCCTCGAGGGCATCTATGGCTACTTTCACCTCTATGCCAAGGACAAGTTCGCCCCGCGGTCGTTAATCAAAGGGCTGGGGAAAAAGTTCGAGATGGACCAGACCCTGTTCAAGAAATATCCCAGTTGCGGCTGTACGCTGGCAGCCACCGATGCCATGCTCGAGCTGGCAAGAGAGGCGGACCTCGCGCCAAAGGATATCGAGCGCATCGAAATCAAAGTGCCGCCCTATAACTATAAATTGGCCGGAGCCCGGTTCGAGATTGGAGATAACCCGAAAGTGAGCGCACAATTCAGTATTCAGTATTGCGTTGCCAACGCTCTCTTCCGGAAGAGCTCCAAGCTGCATCATTTTGATGAAGCCTGCATCAGAGAACCCGCCATCATGGCACTGACCAGGAAAATCCACGTCTCTCCCGATCCCGGCCTGGGTGACCCCGACCGATTGGGGTTTTCTCTTGCAGCGCACATGAAGGTTGCTACCCGGAACGGGAACACCTACTATAAAGCTGTAGATGTACCCCGTGGCATTCCAGGAAATCCACTGACCCGGGAAGAACATATGGAACACTTCCGGGATTGCGTCAACTATGCGGACAAATCCCTGCCCACGGTGAATCCAGAAAAGATTATCTCCATGGTTGGTCGGCTTGAGGAGGCCAAAGATGTGCGCAGTCTGATTCCTTTGCTCTCGCCCCGGCAGGCACGGAGATGATGTGTTACATAGGAGAGAAATCGATGAACCGATTAATGATCGCGACAGTGGTTGTTCTGCTGTTGGGCGTACCGGTGACTACGCTCGGCCAAGACTACCCAACCCGGCCGGTGAGACTGATCGTCGGCTTCGCTCCTGGCGGAAGCGGCGACATCGTGGCGCGCATTGTGGCGCAGCTCCTCGCCCCGCTGCTGGATAAGCCGGTAGTTGTTGAAAACAAGCCCGGCGCCGGAGGGAGAGTCGGGGCGGACTTCGTCGCCAAGGCGGCGCCGGACGGCCACACGCTGTTGCTGCTGCCGAGTGGACACTCGACCGCGGCGGCAATCATGCGGGAGCTGCCGTTCGAACCGGTAAAGGACTTCGCCTGGATCACCACGATCACGACTTACCCGTTCGTCATCGCCACCCGTCCGGAGTCTCAGCTCAAGTCGCTCTCCGACGTGATTGCCCGCGCCAGATTGGAGCCGGGCAGGATCAGCTATTCGTCAGTGGGGATCGGTTCCGCCGGTCACCTGCTTGGCGAATGGTTCAGCGCCG